>Ga0209231_1000296_pt1 | contig 31450 bp, 25 predicted proteins | sample Deesub45470m_DNA_FD_188086 | JGI IMG/M metagenome (GOLD analysis project Ga0209231, IMG submission 188086) | Deep subsurface microbial communities from North Pacific Ocean - 450_OLKR46/470m Metagenome (SPAdes) (version 2) | ecosystem: Environmental > Terrestrial > Deep subsurface > Unclassified ... | reverse complement strand
TTATCATCCCAATCTTTTACTTTAGGTTCATGCAGTTTATTTAATGATTTTGCCACAATCATAGAAACTGAAGCGTCTCCAGTAACATTTACAGTTGTTCTACACATATCCAATGGTCTGTCAATAGCAAAAATTAATGCCAAACCAGCTTCAGGTATACCTGCTTGTCCTAATACAATTACCAACATAACCATTCCTGCTCCTGGCACAGCTGCAGAACCAATACTTGCCAAAGTTGCAGTTACAATAATACCTAATTGCACACCTAAAGATAAATCCATTCCAAATGCTTGAGCAATAAAAACCGCCGCAACAGCTTGGTATAGGCTTGTGCCGTCCATATTAATAGTTGCTCCAATAGGTAAAACAAAACTACTCACTTCTTCATCAACGCCTAAATGTTCTGTAACCCTTTCCATGGTAACAGGTAGCGTTGCAGCACTGCTACTAGTTGAAAATGCTAAAAGTTGTGCTGGAGAAATTCCTTTTAAAAAGAATGATGGATTTTTCTTTGTTATTACCCAAACTAAAAGATTGTAAAAAGAAATCATAATGAACAACCCTAGAATAACTGTAAAAGCATACCAAATTAATGCTTTAAATAAATCAACACTTGGTGACTCTACTACTAAAGCTGCTAATAAAGCAAAAACTCCATAAGGCGCAGCGAGCATAATCAAATCTATCATCTTTAAAATAACTTCATTAAAACCATCGAAGAATTTTTTAACAGGTTTCGATTGTTTTTCAGGAATCAATATTAACCCAATTCCAAAAAATATGGCGAAAAATATAACTTGAAGCATATTCTTGTTTTCTGCTGCCGCTCCAAAAATATTCTCTGGAACAATATCTACCAATGCTTGTAAAGGACCACTTTCTTTTTGCTTAGAAGCTTCATCGGAATATTTTGCTGCATCACCACTATAATTACTTACTAATTCTTGACGAGTTTCTTCTGAAATTGAATTCCCTGGTTTTATAATATTTACTAATAATAATCCAATTGAAACTGCTATTACTGTAGTCATTAAATAGAGTCCGATTGTTCTTCCTCCCATTGCAGATAGTTTAGAAATATCTTTTAAATCGGAAACTCCTTTTATGAGTGAAGCTAAAATTAAAGGGACTGCGATTAATTTTAATGAGTTAATAAAAATAGAGCCAAAAGGTTTTATCCAATCTTGAACAATTTCTTTACCTCCATCAAACTGAGTCATTATTAAACCCACTAAAACACCCAAAACCATTCCCAATAATATTTGCCAATGCAATGCTAATTTTTTCATTTAAAAGTTTTAAAATTCTTGGAAAGATAAAAAATACATTTTAGAAACAGTGATAATTGTAAATAAAAAAAGTGCCTTAGGCACTTTTTAATATTTTATTTAAACCCCTTCAATTAGAACTGGTAACGTAACGAAAGTGCAATATCCAAATCTGTATCTTTTCCATAATTTCCTAACACACCTATTTCAGGTCTAAAATCTAATGAAATTAGTAATGGAATATCAAAATTATATTCTATCCCTATGTTACCATCAGCATTTAAAAATAATCCATCATCACTATTACCGATGTAATCATTACCAGCGCTCCAAGATCCAATTCCAGCACCAAATCCTGCATACCAATTAAAGCCTTGATCAATATTCCAAACCCATTGATAAATTCCGGTTAATTTAAATGCATCATAAGATTTATGATTTCTAAACCCTAAATCTAATTCTAATCGTGTAGATTCACTCAACTCATGTTGATATGAAATTTCACCACCAAACCCATCATTATCTCCAAAACGTACACCTAATGCATTTCTTGAAATGTCTTGTGCTTGTACATTAAAAATAAAACTAAAAAAAACAACTGCTACTAAAAATAAATTTTTCATAAATATTAGATATTAATTAATTATTAAGATGAAATGACAAATATCATGCCAGTAAGCCTAAAACGATTAGTTGGCTGTAATATTTTTTTAATATTATATAAATTCTAAAATAATTATGAACAATCTCTTTTTTTATTTATTTTGCAATAAATTAAAAAATATAAAATGGCAGGATTATTAGATTTACTAAACAGTAGTATAGGAAAAACATTGGTTAATAACGCAAGTTCTCAACTTGGACAAGATAAAAGAAAAACAACTGCAGCATTAAGTGCAGCTATGCCTTTAATTTTAGGTGCTATGAAGAATAATGCTTCTACTGAACAAGGTGCACAAGGATTATTAGGAGCTTTATCGAAAAAACATGATGGTAGTCTTTTAGATAATTTAGGAGATCTATTTGGAAATAGTGACGTGCTGGCTGATGGTGCAGGAATTTTAGGTCACGTTTTTGGTGGAAAAGAACAAAATGTTGCAAAAGCAGTAAGTGCAAAAAGCGGTATGGATATAGGCTCTGCTATGAATTTATTGAAAATGGCAGCACCTGTGATTATGGGATACTTAGGAAAACAATCTCGAGAACAAAATGTAAAAGATAGTGGAGGTATTGGCGATTTGCTTGGTGGTTTGTTAGGTGGAAATGCAAAAGGTGACCAAAGTCTAATTACCAAGATTTTAGATGCAGACGGTGATGGAAGTGTGATAGATGATATCATAGGAATGGCTACAGGAGGGAAGAAGAAAGGCGGTATTGCTGGTTTATTGGGAGGGTTATTCGGAAAATAACAAATATATTTTATTACACTAAAAAGGTCAAATTTTAAAATTTGACCTTTTTTTATTGCTTTATAAAAAGTACTTTTGCGCTGAATTTACATCAAAGAATGGAAAAATTAAAACAGCGTTGGGGGCTAACTTCAAATTTTCAAATAGTTCTAATAATTATAGCTTTCTCAGTAAATGGTACATTTGCAGCCTATATTGCAAAACCGGTCACTGAATTTATTGGCCTGAGCAAAGAAAACCCATGGCTATTTTGGCCAGTACGTATTATTTTAATTTTTATAATTTATCAAATAACATTGCCATTAGTTGGTTTTTGTTTTGGTCAATTTAAATTTTTTTGGAACTTTTTTACAAAAAAGATGCTTAAAAGAATGGGATTTAATTTTATATTTAAAGAAGATTAATTTTCTTTTTTCAGTAAGAATTTATAAACCCATGTTAATGTAAATGTTGGCAAGAAATCAGTTCCTAATATTCCTGCTTCTTCTATAAAAGCGATAACACCACCAACTTTACCCTCGGTACCTTTAAACATTTTAAATAGGAGGAAAGCTGAAAGTGGTGCCCAAATAACATCTGTAAATTCACCAATAAAAGGAACTACAAACGAAAGCATTCCAATTCCATCTAAAAGGATGCTCAATAAAAGTAATTTGTATTTTTTCTGCATTTAACTGTTTAGTTTTGTAATAAGATTATTGCAATAGAAATGCTGTTTTTAATTACTTCTTAAGTTTGCTTTTATATTTTTTAATGAATTTTTCAAGTTTTGGGTTAATTACAGCAATACAATATCCTTGTGTTTTATTATTGTTGTAATAATTTTGATGGTATTGTTCAGCAATATAAAATGTTTTAAATTCTGTAACCTCTGTGACTATTTTACTTACAAATACGTTAGCTTCAGTTAATTCTTTAATAAATTTTTCAGCAGTTTCTTTTTGTTCATTAGAATGATAAAAAATAGCTGATCGATACTGTGTACCTCTGTCATAACCTTGCCTATTTAAAGTTGTTGGGTCATGTGTACTAAAAAAAACATCTAAAATTTCTTGAAATGTTATTTCTGAAGCATTGAATTTAATTTGAATAGCTTCTGCATGACCAGTACTTCCAGAAGTTACTTCTCTGTAGGAAGGATTTTTTACAGTTCCACCAGTATATCCAGAAGTTACACTTTCAACTCCTTTTAAACGTTGAAAAATAGCTTCAGTACACCAAAAGCAACCATTTGCCAATGTTGCGGTTTCAAATTTATGTTTCATTTTTAATTTTTTAGTAATTACAGATTGTGCAGATAAGTTATTGTAGGTAAAAACAAAAACTATTACAATTAATGATAATTTCTTCATTCTTATATTATTTATAGAATATGTCGAAATAATTTATAAATGTTTACATACCATTTGGAATTAATTTTCTCGGAAATTGAACTAAACTCTCTGCACCATTTTCACTGACACTGGCAACACCAAATAGATAATTGTCAATTACAATATTTTCTAAGGTATAGTCAGAAGTTTTACCAACAAAACGACTGTATTGCCATTGAGGTGAAGTAGTATCTCTCCAATAAATTTTATAACCAATAATATTATTATCTTCAACAACATCCCATTTTAATCTGGTTGAAGGGCTGACTGCTCCGGCAATCATAACATTTGCAGGTTCCAACGGAGCTGCAGCCAATGAGGCCAACGTTAAACAATTAACAGCAGTTAATTTTGCGGCATATTCAAAATTCACACCTTCTAAAACATCTCCATATTTTATTCCATTTTCAACTCTTATATCTTGATGTTGTCTATTATAATTTTCATGTGTTTCCATAATTCTAACTCCTGTAAAACCTTCATCGTTAAAAGGTCTATGATGTCCACCTCTTCCAAATCTATCCAATCTGTAAATCATGATTGCATCTAAATTGGTCATGTATTTATCAGTTAGATTGTCAATATAACGCGCTAATTGACGTGAAGGCCCGTCTACTTCACCACCATAAAAACGCATACTATTACGTTGATTTTCTGTTGTTTCCATTGAAATTGCTTCAGAAAAAACCCTAAAAGTACTATTGTCAATCACGCCATCAATTCCTTCAATATTTCCAATCATATCATTATTTAAAACTCCAATGATATTCCACCCATTATCTTTTGCATACTTCGCTAAAATTTTACCGCCATATAATCCTTGCTCTTCTCCAGAAAGTCCAACATAAATTATAGAAACCGGAAATTTATATTTACTTAAAACACGTGAAGCCTCAATTGTACCAGCTAAACCAGTTGCATTATCATTTGCTCCAGGAGAATCAGATGTAAAATTATTTGCATCTGAAACTCGAGAGTCAATATCTCCAGACATAATTACGTAGTGGTTCGGATATTTAGTTCCTCTTTGAATTGCTAATACATTAACAACTCTTGTGTCAGTTATTATTCTTCTTCCATCTGCTTTAACCAAATCACCTAAATAGCTTACATCTAGACAGTTATTACAATTTTTTGAAACTTGATCAAATGTTGATTTAACCCAACGCCTTGCGGCACCAATTCCTTTTGTAGTAGAAACAGTATCTGATAAGGTATGGCGAGTGCCAAAATTTACCAATGTTTTGATGTCTTTTTCTATTCTTTCAACAGAAGTAGCTGTAGAAATTTCTGTTAATATTACATCTATTTTTGATTGGGAAAACCCAAATACACTCATAAATAAAAAGAGTGCAAGGGTTTGATATTTAATATTTTTCATAATTTAAGTTTATAAATGTTCAATGGTATTTACAAGTATTTCTAACATTTCTTCTGTAAAATCTAAATGCGTTACCATACGTAATTTACCATTTCCCATAGAAATTAATAAAATACCAGCTTTGTTTAAAGTGTTGATAAAATCGAGCTCATTAATACTATCAATTACATTAAAAATCACAATGTTAGTTTCAATAGGTTCAACATTTTTAATTAAGGCACAATTTTGAAGTGCAGAACCAATAATTTTGGCACGTGTATGATCTATTGCTAATCTTTCAACATGATTATCTAATGCATAAATACCAGCCGCCGCTAAATAACCTACTTGACGCATAGCTCCACCAAAAATCTTCCGAATTCTTAATGCTTTTTCAATATGGACTTTTTTCCCTAGTAAGAGTGAACCTACAGGAGCTCCTAAACCTTTTGATAAACAAATTGAAATAGTGTCGAATACTTTTCCATATTGTTCTGGGGTTTCATTTTTAGCAACTATTGCATTAAATAAACGTGCTCCATCTAAATGAAATGCTAAATTATTTTCGACACATATTTTTTTAATTCCTAGAATTTCATCAAAACTCCAACAAGCACCACCGCCTTTATTCGTAGTGTTTTCAATAGCCACTAGCCTAGAGTATGGCACATGAATATCAGATCTTCCTCCCGAAATAGATTCTTTTAGCTGATTGGCAGTAAACATTCCCCTTGTACCATCAATTAAATGAGAAGTAACTCCTGAATTTGATGCAGCACCACCACCTTCAAAATTATATACGTGCGCCCATTTATCGATATACATTTTATCGCCATGATGTGTATGAAGTTTAATAGCTGTTTGATTTGCCATTGTTCCAGAAGGGAAAAATAAAGCATCTTCCATACCAAACATTTTGGCAATTTTTTCCTGTAATTTATTTACAGTTGGGTCAGATTTAAAAACATCATCACCAACTTCAGCACTCATCATTGCCTTCAGCATACCCGCTGTAGGTTTTGTAACGGTATCGCTTATTAAATTTATTTGCATCTTTAAAATTTATGAATGTTATTATTTTTTATGAAAACTAAAAATCACAACTAAAATGACCTATAGGTGAACCATCCGGAATTTTAGGTGAACTTTCTTTTTTAAATTGGTTAGGTTCCTTTAAAAAGTTAGTGATATTATTCACATAACTATCAGTATAAGCAGTATTTAATTTTTTTAATTGATTACTATTTAACCAGTTTTTTAATTCATTTATTTTGGATAATGCAATAGCTTTTGCTTGAAATGAAGCTTTATCATTAACCGACAACTCTATTAAACCTTGTAAAATTACATTATTAATACTATGCTGTATTTCAGTATCATAATTATTAGTATGACTCTTTTTAAATGATGAATTAATGACAGCATCTATCACTTCATCTAACCCTAAATTGTTTTCAAATAATGCTTTTTGTTGAACCAGTCTAGAGGTTCTTTCAGGATGAAATAAAAATTCGATAACCATTTCTGTGGCAGTAGATGCAGCATTTAAAGCATCAAATGCAACACCATTTTTTGAATTAAAACTTTCTCTACTTCGTTCATATCCATAAGCTCTTGGAGGAAATAAAGCTACAATATTCGAAGGAATTTTTAGGGTTTCTACACTGAAGGAATTCAATAAACTTTGCAATGCTTCTCTTTCCATTTTTGAATCTATAGGAGCAACAATTGTTTGTCCATCATCTTTAACAGCATATGAATAATCTATTCCACCAATCATTTTTGAAGCTGCTTCAACTTGGTATCGATGGAAAAAATAAAGAGGCGCAAAAACATCTTCTAATACCGAAAGAGGTTCATTTTCATTAATATTCTTCAAAGAAAAATTAGCGATTGCTTGGGCTCTAACTTTTAAAATTCTATCCAATTCTTTTGCAGGATTAGTTCCGTTATCCCATAAATGTGCATAAATATGTGCTCCGCCTTGCGCTCTTGCATCACTGTCAGCAATAAATTTCAGCCCTTTATCTATTGAGTTTTGAATAATTTCATTTAGTGCTTTTTCCTCATCTATTTGTTTAGGAAAATCTTGATAAGAGTAAGCTACGGTTACTTTGTCCCAATCTGCAATTCCTGTATCATAAGCTTGTGAGATATCAATTTTTTCATTGTTTAATTGCACAAAAGGGTGCGGGTAATCCATGACGGAAGCTCTGTTGTTATAGCTTGAAGCGAAGTTATGCGTAAAACCAAGGGTATGTCCAATTTCATGTGCTGAAAGTTGTCTTATTCTTGCCAATGCCATCTGTAGCAACGGATTATCATTACCAGTTTTATCAGAAGCACCTAACAAAGCTTGGGCAATTAAATAATCTTGGCGAATTCTTAGGGAGCCCAGACTTACATGCCCTTTAATAATTTCACCAGTTCTTGGATCAACAACACTTGCGCCATAAGACCAACCTCTGGTTGATCTATGTACCCATTGAACAACATTATAACGAATATCAAGTGGGTCTACTCCTTCAGGGAGTATTTTAATTTGAAAAGCATCTTTATAACCAGCAGCTTCAAAAGCTTCATTCCACCAGCTTCCACCTTCTAAAAGTGCTGAACGCACAGGTTCTGGAGCACCTCTGTCCAAATAATAAATAATGGGTTCTACAGGTTCACTTAGAACAGCTTCTGGATTTTTTTTCTCTAACCGATGTCTAACGATATATTGTTTTTTAATGGGTGATTCAATAGGAGTAGCATAATCTAAAAATGACATTTTAATGGCACCCGAACGAGCATCAAATTCCCTCATTTTATAATTAGAATCTGGTAATTCAATAAATGAGTGATGTTGGCGAACAGTAACTAACGATGAATTTGGCGTTACACTTTTAATATAATTGCCTTCAGCTTCACCTTGGAAAGTTAACAGTGTTTCAAATTCAACGTTTTTTGGGAAAGCTTTTGTCCGCTCAAGGTAGAAAGCACTTTTACTTAAATCTAATTTGTATTTTCCTTGTTTTAATTTTTCCAGTTTATTAGAAACACCATGGGCATCAGCCAGAAAAAAGGGTGAAGCATCAATTAAAAATTTTGTGTTCAATTGTTCAACAATAGGGAATCCAAATAAAACAGATTGGGCAAATGCTTCTTCAACAGATTTTTTTTCTTCAAGATTAGTAGTGATAGCTCTGTAATTTTGATTTGGTTGAATAAGCAGTAATTTATTTCCTGCTTTTATAAACTTTACAACTGCTGTTTCTCCTAATTGTCCTCTGTCTAATCCAATATCGTTAGAACCAACACCTGCTGAAAGTGAATTTACATATAAAAATTCTTCATTTAAATGAGTAACTTCTAAATAAATTTTATCATTAGAAACTTCATAAAAAAAGTTAAAATAACCCTTATAAGCTTCCATATCTTTCACTTTTGAAAATGATTGTGCAACTGATTTTTGAGCAAAAATGAAAATAAAAAGATACAATAAATACTTCATTATTATTAATTTTAAGTGATTTCTAAATAGTAGGTTGAAAGTATGACTTTATTTATAACAAAGCATAAAATATAAATATTGATTGGAATTTTTATCATTTTAATATGCCATACTTTAAATAAATTAATTAAAAGTACTCGAAATAAATTTATTTGCATAGTTTAAAAATGAAAGGTTATTTTTGTATTACTTATTTAAAGAAATGATAGCTAACGAGCACATAAATAAATTACAAGAACGAATAGGCAATTTAAAAACTTACCTTGAGATTGACAAGAAATTAATCGAAATTTCTAATGAGGAAGAAAAAACAGCAAACCCCAATTTTTGGAACAATTCAAAAGAGGCTGAAATTGTAATGAAAAATCTACGATTTAAGAAAAAATGGGTTGAAGATTTTGAATTTCTTATCGCCAATTTTGAAGATGTTTCCGTTTTGTTTGAGTTTTATACTGAAGGTGAAGTTTCTGAAAAAGAGGTTCAAAAACAATATGATAAAACTATTTCATTTCTAGAAAAGTTAGAATTTAAAAAAATGCTTTCTGAAGAAGGAGATGATTTAAGTGCAGTTTTGCAAATAACAGCAGGTGCTGGTGGAACAGAAAGTTGTGATTGGGCAGAAATGTTAATGAGAATGTATTTAATGTGGAGTCAAAATCAAGGTTATAAAGTAAAAGAATTAAATTTTCAAGAAGGTGATGTTGCTGGAATTAAAACAGTTACGCTGGAAATTGAAGGTGAGTTTGCCTTTGGATATTTAAAAGGTGAAAATGGCGTACACCGTTTGGTTCGTATTTCACCTTTTGACAGCAATGCTAAACGGCATACATCTTTTGCATCGGTTTATGTATATCCATTAGTTGATGATAGTATTGATATTATTATAAATCCTGCTGATGTAGAAATAATTACCTCAAGATCAAGCGGTGCTGGAGGGCAAAATGTAAATAAAGTTGAAACTAAAGTTCAATTAACTCACAAGCCAACTGGCATTCAAATCTCTTGTTCTGAAACCCGTTCTCAACACGAAAATAGAGATAGAGCTTTGCAAATGTTAAAATCGCAATTATATGAGATTGAATTAAAAAAACAACTTGAAGCTCGTGAAGATATTGAAGCTGGAAAAATGAAAATTGAATTTGGCTCACAGATTCGGAATTATGTAATGCATCCGTATAAATTGGTGAAAGATGTAAGAACCGCTTACGAAACCGGAAATGTAGATGCAGTAATGAATGGCGATATAGATGGTTTTATTAAAGCATATTTAATGCAACAAGGTCAAAAAGATACTTCAAACGAGTTATAATGGAAACTAAAATTGATACGATTATTTTTGATTTAGGCGGGGTTTTGGTCGATTGGAAACCCGCTTATGTGTATAGAAAAGTTTTTAATGGTGATGAAGAAAAAGTGAAATGGTTTTTAAATACAGTTTGTACAAATGACTGGAATAATGAGCAAGATTCAGGAAGAACAATAGCAGAAGCTACGAAACTTAAAATTGAAGAATTTCCATTATATGAAGATTGGATTCTAATTTTTTATAATGAATGGCACAACATGTTTTCTGGTCCTATTAATGAAAATGTGGAGTTATTCAAAAAACTAAAAGCATCTGGCAATTATAAAATTTATGCACTAACGAATTGGAGTGCAGAAAAATGGGATTTGGGTTTGGAATTATTTCCCTTTTTCAATGATTTTGACGGTGTTGTTGTTTCTGGACAAGAAAAGTCAAGAAAACCATTTTCTAAAATTTATAAAATCATCTTAAATCGTTACAACATCATTCCTCAAAAAGCATTATTTATTGATGATAATTTGGAAAATATTATTGCGGCAAATGCCATAAAATTACATGGTATTCATTATAAGAATCATCAGCAATTAATTGAAAGCTTAAAGTTTTATAATCTTTCCTATTAATTTATTTTAAACTTACATTTGTTGATAAACCAACAAACAGTAATTTTTTTTAGATAAAGTGTTGTTAATTGATAATAATTTGTATTTTTACCCTTAGAAAAAGATATAAAGTTTAATTTTTAACAATTAAAAAAAAATGCTACGAACTAATGAAATCTATGTTTTATGAGGAGAATATTACTATTGCTAATCATAATAACCCCAATACTCAGTTTTAGCCAAGAAAATAAGAACCCCAATTTTACCATTTCAGGAAAAATAATTGATGCAGTTTCTAAAGAACCATTAGAATTTGCAACAGTTATTTTTAGAAATACGGATGATTCCAATCAAATAAAATTTGGAGGAATTACCAATCAAAGAGGAAATTTTTCAATTGATGTTGAAATGGGGACTTACAATGTTTCTGTTGAGTTTTTATCTTATAAAACAAAAAAATTAAATATTTCAACCATTACAAGAAATTTTAATATTGGAGTCATTGAATTAGAAGTTGATACGGAATTTCTTAGTGAAGTTGAAATTATTGGCGAGAAAAAAACAATCGAATTTAAGAGAAATAAACAAGTTTTTAATGTTGCTAAAGACCTTTCTTCTGCAGGTGCTAGCGCCACAGAATTATTATCAAATATTCCATCAGTTTCAGTTGATCCAGAAGGTAATATAAAATTAAGAGGACAGTCAAATATAGGGGTTATGATTGATGGGAAAACCTCAAGTTTAACAAAAGCGGAGGCTTTAAAATCTTTACCTGCAGGTTCAATTGAAAATATTGAAGTGATCACAAACCCAGGTGCGAGTTACAAAGCTTCTTATGCAGGAGTCATAAATATAATTTTAAAGAAGGGTCAAGATATGGGTTTAAATGGTTCAATGACAGCATCTGGCGGTTATAAAGATTATTATGGTGGTTTAGTAACATTAAATCATAAATCTAAAAAAATTAATTTTTTTACAAATACTTCTTATTTTCATAGAAACCCAGTTACCATGGCTTCTTATGAAAATGAATATTTTTTGAATGGTACAACAACATCCTTTTTAAATGAAAATATAGAAAACAATAGTAAGGACAAAGGTTTATTTAGTACTGTTGGAGTAGAATTTACTTTAAGTGATAAAACGTTTCTTACTTCAAAATTTAATTATACAAATATTGATAATAAAAGTGAAACAGGTACCGATTCCTATTTTTTTGATGCAAATAGGTTACAAACTTCCTTTAATAACCGAAAATTTAATAGAAGTTTAGATGATGAAATTTATGAAGTTTCCCTCGATCTTGAACATAATTTTAACAAAGAAGGACAGCAACTAATAGCATCCATTATCTATACGAATGATGAAGAATTATATATTAATAAGAGCACAAACACCAATTCAAATTTTTTAAGTGAAAATTACACAGAAAATAACATCTTAGAAACAACCAATATAGATGCTAAATTTGTAAATCCTATTAAAGAAACTTCAACTCTAACTTTGGGATATTATGGTGAATTTAGCAACTTGCCTTTTACTTATCAAGGTATTTCGCCATACAGTAATATCTTATTTAAAAACAAAACAAATGCAGCTTTTATAGAATTTGAAAATCAGGGTGAAAAATTTTATTATGGACTTGGTTTAAGAGGTGAACAAACTACTTTTGATATTAATTACGCAGCCACGAATGTTAATAAAACTAAAAATTTCAATGATTTATTCCCATCAATATATTTAGAATATGGTTTTAGTGATTCAAAAAATTTAAGTTTCAGTTATAGTAAAAAAATTCAGTTACCTGGCTATTATGAACTTATGCCATATGAACAAAAGTATAGTGAAACAAATTCATATATTGGAAACGAAAATTTAAACCCGTATTATGTAGATAAATTAAATCTTGCCTATACGTATTCGAAAGAAAAATTAACTATATCTTCTTCATTGTTCTACGATTATTATAAAGATTGGATGGAAATTGTTACTTATGAAACTGGTGAAACAATTAATGGTGTTAATAAGTTAATAACCACCATTGATAATGTGGGAAATGTAGATTATTATGGTTTGGATTTAACAACTTCTTATAAACCAAACAATATTATAAATTTTACTTCAAATATATTTGTGTTATACATTAATCAAAAAGGACTTTTTGAAACTATTAATAATGCCAATCAGTTAATTTTGAAAGATTACAATCAAACAACATTTACAACTTACTTTAGTTTATTAACACAAATTAAAATCCCAAACTTTTTTGATATTCAAACAAATATTAAGCATGATTTAATTTCTGAAGGAAGATATTATACTAGAAGACCACGTACCTATGCAAATTTGGCTATTAATAAAGATTTATTTGATAAAGACGCATCAATCAGTTTAACAATTGATGATATTTTTCTGTCAAATATAACCGATAGAGATCGTTTTGATACCAATTATTTTTCTAAAACTTTTTCAAAAAATAAATATAGAACGATTCTTCTTTCTTTTACTTATAGATTTAATCAAAGTAAAAAGGATAGACGAATTGATTTTGATAAAAAAGAAATCAAACCAAATTATTAAATGCTATAGCTTCTTATGGTTATTTGTACGCTAAAATTTATTCATGAAAATATATCACAATCCACGTTGTAGTAAGAGTAGAGAAGGTTTGGCCATTTTAGAAGAATCTAAAATGAGTTTTGAAACTATTAATTATATAGAAACTCCTATTTCAAAAGATGAATTGGTTGAAATTATAAAGTTATTAAATATTTCACCAATTGAATTGGTTCGCAAAAATGAACCAATCTGGAAGGAGAATTTTAAAGAAAAAAGCTTAACAGATGCTGAAATTATAACTGCAATGGTCAAAAATCCTAAACTAATTGAAAGGCCTATTGTACTTCATAATAAAAAAGCAATTATTGGGCGCCCGCCTGAACTGATTAAAACCATTTTATAAAATTTATGTTTTCTTTAACAAACGTAATAACAATAAAATAAACAATGTTATTGGTAATTTAATAATTGTATTTTTCTGATTATTAAACTTTTATATTTTAATAGATTCAAAAATATAATTTTTTGAAAACAGTTTTTAAACTTCATTTCGTTTACACTCATTAACACTAGTTAACATAATTGTACTAAGCTTAAAAGTATATTTGTGCCATAAAACAATTCATAAAAGCATGAAAAAACTTATTTCAATAATTATATGTTCAATTTTGGTTTCAATTAGTGTAACTGGACAACAAAAAGCTCCAAATTTAGCACAAGTCTCTGTAAATGGAAAAGTAATAGATAGTGATACTAAACAACCTTTAGAATATGCAACCATCATATTTGCTCCTGTAAATGGAAAAGAAATTACAGGTGGTATTACAGATAGTGAAGGTAATTTTGATATTCAAGTACTAAAAGGAATTTATAATATTTCAGTTGAATTCATTTCATTCAAAACTAAAAAATTTCCAAACAGAGTTATTAATGAAAGTTTAAGTTTAGGCACTATTTCATTAGAGATAAACGCAGAAGCATTAAATGAAGTAGAAATAATTGCTGAAAAAAGCACTGTTGACATTCGATTGGACAAAAAAATATATAATGTTGGAAGTGATATGACTGTTAAAGGTGGTACGGCCTCTGATGTTTTAGACAACGTACCTTCAGTAACAGTTGATGCTGAAGGGAATGTAAGTTTGCGAGGTAATGCGAATGTTAGAATATTGGTTAATGGAAAACCATCTGGTTTAGTTGGGTTAAGTAGTACTGATGCCTTACGCCAGCTCCCTGCTGATGCTATTGAAAAAGTTGAGGTAATTACAAGTCCATCAGCGCGTTATGATGCTGAAGGAACAGCAGGAATTTTAAATATCATACTTCGGAAAGGTAAAGCGCAAGGTTTAAATGGCTCTATAACTTCCACAGCTGGAAACCCTGATTATTTTGGCAGTTCAGCCAATTTTAATTACAGAACCAAAAAATTTAATTTTTATACAAATACCAGCTTTAATTATAGTAAATCTCCTGGGAATTCATTTAACAATGTAACTTATTTTGATAATTTAGGTGAAATTTCGAGCTATAGAAATGATGATAGAAAATATGATCGTAAAAATAATAGATTTAATACACTTTTTGGGGTTGAATATTTTTTAACAGATAAAAGTTCTGTTATAGCAAGTGCTATTTACAGAGATTCAAAAGACAAAAATCTTTCAACAAATATCAGTTCAGAATTAGACAATAATCAACTTTTAACTCTTGTCAACGAGCGTATTGAAGCTGAAGATGAAAAAGACAATACAATTGAATACTCCTTTAATTTTACTCAAGATTTCAAAAATGAAGGGCATAAACTAACCTTAGATTTTAAATATGGGGAAAGCGTAGAAAACAATAGTTCATTAATAACTGACAATGATGTTTACCCAGTTTTAACAACTTATAACCCAGAACAAATCGCTACAAATGAAGACTCAAAAAATGTATTGTTTCAAGGTGATTATGTACTACCAATAGGAGAAAATACTCAATTTGAATTTGGTTTTAAAGCCGATTTAAATAAACTTTACACCGATTATTTAGTTGAAGATTATATAAGCAACAATCAATTTATTAAAAATGACACTCTCTCAAATACATTAGATTTTCGAGAAAACATTTATGCTGTGTATTCACAATATGGTAAAAAAATTAATAAGTTTTCTTATTTACTAGGTTTACGAGTAGAGAAAACGGATTTAAAAATTGATTTAGTGGGTAGCACTGAAAATTTTGATAAAAAATATTCACAATTGTTTCCTACAGTAAATTTGGGGTATGAATTTACAGACACAGAGAGCTTAACTCTTGGTTACAGTAGAAGACTTAGACGGCCTCGTTCTTGGTTTTTAAACCCATTTGAATCGAGATTAAGTGAAACCTATATTAGAACAGGAAACATTGATTTAGATCCAACCTATACAAATTCTTTTGATGTAGGGTATTTAAATCGCTGGAAAAAAATTACACTAAACACTTCAATTTACTACCAACATTCAATCAATAATTTTGAGTTTGCCCAAATTGAAGAAATGCGGGAAATAAATAACACGCAAACGTTGGTAATAATTGGAAAACCAATAAATTTAAGCTCTCAGGATAGATATGGTTTTGAATTAACAACAAATTTCACTCCGTTTAAATGGTGGCGGTTATCAAATAATTTTAACTTTTATAAATTTGTTACAAATGGAAGTTTTGATGGTGTAAGTTATGATTCGAATGATATTAGTTGGTTTAACCGGTTAAATTCAAGAATTTCTTTACCAGGCAAAATAGATTGGCAAACTATTGCTACGTACAGCGGTCCACAAGAAAGTGCTTTATCTAAAAGAGAAGGAATTTTAAGTATAAATTTAGCTTTTAGCAAAGATATTTTTAAGGAAAAAGGCTCACTTTCATTAAACGTAAATGATTTGTTAAACTCAAGAAAACGAAAATCAACCGATTATACAGAAACTACAATTACATATGGCGAATTTCAATGGAGAGAACGTCAAATTTTATTAAATTTCACCTATCGGTTTAATCAAAAAAAGAAAAATGAAAGACCGCAAAGAGATGAAAATGACGGAGGAGAGCAAGAAATGTTTTAACCATTATAAACAAAAAAGAGGGCAATTTTTAAATTGCCCTCTTTTTATGCTTCAATATGAAAAGTGATTAAATTATTATTTTGAATCTGAATAATCATAAAAACCTTTACCTGATTTTTTGCCAAGTTTACCAGCTTGAACCATATTTACCAACAAAGGACAAGGTGCATATTTCGGGTTTTTAAAACCGTCATACATTACATTTAAGATAGATAAACAAACATCTAACCCAATAAAATCTGCTAATTGTAAAGGCCCCATTGGGTGAGCCATTCCTAATTTCATAACAGTATCAATTTCGTGAACTCCAGCAACACCATTGTACAAAGTTTCAATAGCTTCGTTTATCATTGGCATTAATATCCTGTTTGCAACAAAGCCTGGGTAATCATTTACCTCTACAGGAACTTTTTTTAAACTTTCAGAAAGTTTCATAATGGTTTTAGTCACCTCATCAGAAGTATTGAACCCTCTAATAATTTCAACTAATTTCATAATGGGTACCGGATTCATAAAGTGCATTCCAATCACTTTTTCTGGTCTATTTGTTACTGCTGCAATTTTTGTGATTGAAATCGAAGAAGTATTTGTTGCTAAAATCGCTTTTGCAGGTGCTACTTCATCCAATTGTTTGAATATTTTTAATTTTAATTCTACATTTTCAGTAGCTGCTTCAACTACTAAATCAATATTTTTAACACCTTCTGAAATGGAAGTAAATGTTTTAATACGAGCTAAGGTTTCCTCTTTAATTACTGGAGTAATTAGTTCCTTTGCCAGTAAGCGGTCTAAGTTTTTAGTAATTGTTGCTAAACCTTTTTCAATGGCTTCTTGAGAGATATCAATTAAATGTACATTGTAGTTGTTTTGAGCAAAAACATGTGCAATTCCATTGCCCATTGTTCCAGCACCAATAATAGCTATATTTTTCATAATTTATATTGTTAATTGTCCTTTTAAATAAGTAATTGCCTGTCCACTCATTTCAACTCTGTCATTTAAAAATTCACATTTTAAATATCCAGTTCTTTTGGAAAGTTGGATTGCTACTAATTTATTTTTTTTTAAAATATTAGCCCAATATGGAATGAGCATCGTATGTGCCGAACCTGTAACAGGATCTTCATTGATGCCAATTTTAGGCGCAAAAAAGCGTGAAACAAAATCTATTGAATTGCCTTTTGCAGTTACAATAATATCAGGATATGCTAACTGAAGTAATTTACTAAAATCGGGCGTTAAATTCTGTACGGCTTCTTCATTTTCTAAAATTGCCATACACTTCCATTTTCCTATATAAGTTTTCAAAATTGGTACATTAAGAGCTGCTACTAGGATGGAAGGAGTTTCAATTTCTTTAATTTCTTCCGAAGGGAAATTTAAAGTGTACCAATCCTCTTTTTTTTCAACTGTCAATATGCCACTTTGTGAATGAAATTCAATTAATTTTTCTTTAAAATTTAATTCTGTAAAAATAATATGTGCAGCTGCCAATGTTGCGTGTCCACACAAATCTATTTCACATGATGGAGCAAACCATCTAATATCAAAATGTTGTTCTTTTTTTACAAAAAAAACAGTTTCAGACAAATTGTTTTCTTCAGCAATTGATTGCATCAATTCATCTGAAATCCAATTGGTTAATGGACAAACTGCAGCAGGATTTCCTCTAAATAATTGGTTTGTAAATGCGTCAACTTGATAAAGAGTCATCTTAAAAATCGTTTATAATCATAAAAGCTACACGTAATGCTTCTGTACCTTGTTCTAAAGTAACGATAGGTGTGGTATTGTTATTAATAGCATCAGCAAATGTTTCCAATTCATCTAAAATTGCATTGTTTGCAGCAATAGTTGGATTTTCAAAATAAATTTGTTTTTTAATACCTTCTGCATTTTGCAAAATCATATCAAAATCTCCAGGAGTTTCAGGAGCATCTTTCATTTTTACAACTTCTGTTGCTTTTTCAAAGAAATCAACGGCTATATAGGCATCTTTTTGGAAGAACCTTGATTTGCGCATATTTTTTAATGAAATTCTGCTTGCAGTTAAATTGGCAACACAACCATTTTCAAATTTAATTCTTGCATTTGCGATATCTGGAGTATCACTTATAACAGAAACTCCACTAGCGTGAACGCTTTTTACTTTTGAGTTTACTACACTTAAAATAATATCAATATCATGAATCATTAAATCTAAAACCACAGGAACATCTGTACCACGAGGATTAAATTCTGCAAGCCTATGTGTTTCAATAAACATTGGATTAACAATCGAATTTTTTACTGCTGTAAATGCAGGGTTAAATCGTTCAACATGCCCAACTTGCCCTTTTACGTTGTGTTTTTTGGTAAGTTTTATAAGGGTTTCAGCTTCTTCAACAGTTTTAGTGATTGGTTTTTCAATAAAAACATGTTTTCCTTTTTCTATAGCTTCTTTTGCACAATCAAAATGAGAAAGAGTAGGTGTTACAATATCAACAACATCCACTGCATTTATCAATTCTTCAATGGTATCAAACGATTTATACCCAAATTCTTCTTCAACTTTTTTTGCATTTTCTTTAATGGGATCGTAAAATCCAATTAATTCATATTTAGTTGACTGTTTTAGTAGTTTTAAATGAATTTTACCTAGATGTCCAGCACCAAGAACTCCCGCTTTTAGCATAATAAGATTTTTTACTTTTATGAGGACAAAAGTAACAATCTTTAAGCATTTATTCCTATTTTTAGCAACTCAAATTTGAATAATTAGTGAAGGATACACACAAACATCAAGGACTTAGAAATCAATTGGTAAAAATAATTGCTGAAAAAGGAATTAAGGATAAAAATGTGTTAGAAGCAATAGCCAATGTTCCGCGTCACTTATTTATGGATTCAGGATTTGTAGATTTTGCTTATCAAGATAAGGCGTTTCCAATTGCTGCAAACCAAACAATTTCACAGCCTTATACAGTAGCTTTTCAAACAGAATTATTGCAAGTAAAACCAACTCATGAAATATTAGAAATTGGTACTGGCTCAGGTTATCAAACGGCCGTATTGTTAGAAATGGGTGCTAAAGTTTATACCATTGAACGCCAACAAGAACTCTTTAAAAAAACAAAATTATTTTTACCGAAAATTGGCTATAAACCTAAAAAAATTATTTTTGGTGACGGTTATAAAGGACTTCCAGAAGAAGCTCCTTTTGATGGGATTATTGTAACTGCTGGGGCTCCTTTTGTCCCAAATCCACTATTATCACAATTAAAAATAGGAGGAAGGCTGGTTATTCCTATTGGAGATGAGATACAAACTATGACATTGTTTATAAGAACAAGTGAAAAAGATTTTGAAAAACACGAATTGGGAAAATTTAGGTTTGTTCCTTTGTTAAAGAAACGGAATTAGGAGTAATTATTCAATGACTTTATACCAATATTGTGTTCTTCCAATGAATGCAAATCCTAAATAACCACGTACCTTTAATTTATGATTTCCTTCTAAAGAAATGAAACATTTGTATTCTTTACCTGTTTTTGGGTCAAGAATTTTACCATTGTTCCATTCATTCTCATCTTTTGACAAGCCATTGATAATAATCATTCCTTTTATTGGTTTGTTTTTTTGAATTCCTTTGCAATTTTCACACAATTTATCTTTTTTATCTTTTTCTAATAATTCAATAATCTTAGCAAAGGCTTTACCTTGTTCTTGATAAATTTCAACAATAGATTGTTCAATACCAGTTTCATCATCAACAGTTTTCCATTTTCCAAAAATAGATTGACTGCTACTAGTGAAACAGATTATAAACAATGCAAAAAAGAGGAATTTACTTTTTATCAAAATCAATCATATTTAGCGTCAAATTGTCCATTCCATTTTCCTTGAACTTTTAGCACTTGTTCAATCACATCACGAACACAACCGTTTCCGCCTTTTTTTTGTGAAACGTATAAGGAAATATCCTGAATTTCTGGAGCTGCGTCTTTTGGGCAACATGGTAAACCTACTTTTTTCATCACAGGAAAATCAGGAATATCATCACCCATGTATAAAATATGTGCTGTATTTAATTTATGGATAGCAATATATTCTTCAAATTGATCCAATTTGTGATGTGCACCTAAATAAATGTTTGTAATACCTAAACCTTGCAATCGCGTTCTAACGCCTTCGTTGGTTCCACCAGAAATTACACATACATTATAACCAGCCATTACAGCTGTTTTAAGCGCGTAGCCATCTTTAATGCTCATATTTCTAATCATTTCCCCATCAGGAAAAATAGTAACTACACCATTCGTTAAAACACCATCAACATCAAAAATAAACGTTGTGATTTTTGGCATTATTTCTTTATAACTTTTCTCCATAAGTTTTATGTATAGATTTTGTAAGCAATGTATAAATTTCTTGTTGATTAGCAGTTAACATTGCCTTGTGTTTTTCAATGGTTTCAGTGTCTTTTCTTTTTGCAGGACCTGTTTGAGCTTCAAAAGGTATTAATGCTACAATTTTTGTAGCTGTTTCTTGTATTAATGGTTGCAAAATTTCGAATGGAATACTATTTTGATCACAAATTTCACTTCCAATATGATAAAGATGATTCACAAAGTTATTTACAAATACGGCAGCAAGATGTATATCTTTTCTTTGGTCTGAATTAATATGATGACAATTTTTAGAAATTGATTTTGCTAATGTTTCAAGAAGTTTTAAATCTTTTTTTGTAGAAGCTTCAATACAAATTGGTATTGTTGAAAAATCAACTTCTTGCTCCTTCGAAAATGTTTGTACGGGGTATAAAACACCTTTATTAGAAATTGAAAGAAGTTCATTCATTGCTACACTTCCTGAAGTATGTACTACTAATTTATTTTTAAAAACTAGTTTTTTTGAAAGTTCAACAATTGCATTATCTGCAACAGCTATGATATAAATATCAGCATCCTTTAACTCGGCTAAATTATTGGTAATTGCAGTATCGCTTTTAAAATGCTGAATTTTATCAATACTTTTATTATAAACTTGTACAACTTTTACAGCCGAATTTTTTAACAAATGAGTTGTTAAATGAAATGCAACATTACCACCGCCAAGAATTACAACTTTAATCATACCACGAAGATAATTGAAATGACCTTTAAAAAAAATTCCACCTTTTAAAAAGATGGAATTTTAATGATATTAATATTTTGTATATAACTTATTCTCTTATGGCAGCTTGTGCAGCAGCTAAACGAGCAATAGGCACTCTAAATGGAGAACAACTAACATAATCCATACCAACTCTATGGCAGAATTCAACTGAACTTGGCTCACCACCGTGCTCACCACAAATACCAACTTTCAATTTAGCATTTGATGAACGTCCTTTTGTAACTCCCATATCAATTAATTGTCCAATTCCTTCTTGATCTAAAACTTGGAAAGGATCGTTTTTAAGAATACCTTTTTCAATGTAAATTGGTAAGAATTTACCAGCATCATCTCTAGAATAACCAAATCCCATTTGAGTTAAATCGTTTGTTCCAAATGAGAAAAATTCGGCTACTTCTGCAATTTGATTAGCAACCAAACATGCTCTAGGAATTTCAATCATTGTTCCAACTAAATAGTCAATTTTTTCACCTTTTTCAGCAAATACTTCATTGATAACTCCTCTTACAATTTGTTCTTGTAATTTAAACTCTTCAACAGTACCAATTAAAGGAATCATTATTTCAGGGAATGTTTTTATACCCTCTGCTTTTAATTCTAATGCCGCTTCAATAATTGCTCTTGCTTGCATTTCAGTAATTTCAGGGTATGTATTTCCTAATCGACAACCTCTATGACCTAACATTGGGTTAAATTCATGTAAGTCTTCCACTTTTTGTTTAATTGCTTCCACAGAAATTCCCATTTCTTTAGCCATTTCTAATTGATTTTCTTCTTCGTGAGGAACAAATTCATGTAAAGGTGGATCCAATAAACGAACAGTTACAGGTAAACCAGCCATCGCAGCAAATACATCTTTAAAATCTTTACGTTGAATAGGTAATAATTTAGCCAATGCTTCTCTTCTTCCAGCTTCATCATCAGCTAAAATCATTTCACGCATACGAACTAAGCGTTCTCCTTCAAAGAACATATGTTCCGTACGACAAAGCCCAATACCTTCAGCACCAAATTGAACAGCTACTTTACATTCTCTTTCAGTTTCAGCATTTGTTCTTACACCAAGTGTTCTATATTTATCAGCAAGTTTCATAATGTTTCCAAAGTCACCACTTAATTCAGCATCTTTGGTTCCGATTTTACCTTCGTAAACTTCACCAGTTGAACCATTTAAAGAAATCCAGTCACCTTCTCTGAATTCTTTTCCTTCAATGGTCATTATTCTGGTTTTGTAGTTGATTTTAACAGCACCAGCACCAGAAACACAACATTTACCCATTCCACGAGCAACAACAGCTGCGTGAGAAGTCATACCTCCACGAGCAGTTAAAATACCTTTTGCAATATTCATTCCTTCTAAATCTTCAGGAGAAGTTTCAACACGAACAAGAATTGATACTGGATATTTGTGAGCTTCATCAGCAAAGAATACAACTTGACCTGTTGCTGCACCAGGAGATGCAGGTAAACCTTTTGCTAAAATTTTAGCAGCTTTAATTGCCTCACCATCAAAAACAGGGTGTAAAAGTTCGTCTAATTTTGCAGGATCTTGCATCATTATTGCTTTCTTTTCATCAACTCTTCCATCAGAAAGTAAATCCATTGCAATTTTTACCATTGCAGCAGCAGTACGTTTCCCATTACGAGTTTGTAACATCCAAAGTTTACCATCTTGAATAGTGAACTCTAAATCTTGCATATCATTATAATGTCTATCAAGAATATTTTGAGTAGCGTCTAATTCTTTATATATAGCAGGCATTAGTTCTTCTAATGAAGGAAATTTTGCTTTTCTATCTTCTTCAGAAACACCAGCTAAAACGGCCCATCTTTTTGAACCTTCTAAAGTTATTTGTTGTGGAGTTCTAACACCTGCAACAACATCTTCACCTTGGGCATTTATCAAATACTCACCATTAAATATATTTTCTCCAGTAGCAGCATCTCGCGTAAATGCAACTCCAGTTCCTGAATTGTCACCCATATTACCGTATACCATTCCCTGAACATTTACAGCAGTTCCCCAAGATTCTGAATAACCGTGCATATTTCTATAATATTTAGCTCTTGGATTCATCCAGCTATCAAATACAGCAGTAATACTACCCCAAAGTTGATCCCAAGGATTTTCTGGAAATGGTTGTCCTGTTTGTTCAACACAAGCAGCCTTAAAATCTGCAACCATTTGTTTTAAATCAGAAACATCTAAATCTGTATCTAATTCAACACCTTTTGCGTCTTTTATTTTATCTATAATTTCTTCAAACGGATCATGATCTTCTTTTGAAAGTGCTCCAACACCTAAAACAACACCACCAAACATTTGAACAAAACGACGGTAAGAATCCCATGCAAAACGTGCATTACCTGTTTTTGCAATTAAACCTTCAACAGAAGAATCGTTCATACCTAAGTTAAGAACTGTATCCATCATACCTGGCATTGAAACTCTTGCTCCAGAACGAACTGAAAGTAAACAAGGATTTTCATTGCTTCCAAATTTGGTACCCATAATTGCTTCAACATTAGCAACAGCAGCTTCAACTTCTTCTTTTAACAATGCAACAACTGCATCTTTACCTAATTTATTATATTCTGTACAAGTGTCTGTAGTAATTGTAAATCCAGGAGGAACTGGCACGCCTATTAAACACATTTCTGCGAGGTTAGCACCTTTACCTCCTAAAAGGTTTTTCATTTTACTATTTCCATCAGCTGTTTTGCCTCCAAATTTGTAAACTCTTGTTTTTACTTCTTGTAATGTTTCCATTAATAATATATTTTATGTTAAGTTTTAATTTTAATAATTTGCAAAGATAATTAATTTAGCACTTAATCAGTATGATTTATGTCATTAGATTTTGTGATTGATGGCTTATATAAAAAAAGTTACGAAAACGTAATAGTGATCATTTTCAATAATAATTTATGTTGCTTTTTAGAATATGATGACTATTAAAAATCTGTGTTTAGTATTTCTCCAGTGAGTTGTAACAATTTTAATTCTGCATTTTTCGCGTCGTATTTAGATTGACTGAGATTTGATTGAGCATTTAAAAGATTTACCTGTGCTTGTCTAAATTCTATTGATGTAATTTGGCCTAATTTAAACTGCTCCTCAGTTCTTGAAAAATTTCGTTTATTGGTTTCAACATTTTTTTCTTGTGTTTGAAGTATAAATAATTTAGTATTATAATCTTCCCAAGCATTATTGAAGTCTCTTGTTATTTGAAGTTCACTTTGCTGTTTAGAAAATTGTTGCGTCTCATAATTTATTTTAGCGTTTTGCACTTGTGTTGAAGTTCGGCTGCCATTAAATAAATCCCATTTAAGACTCAAGCCTGTTGAAAGACCAGTATTTGTTGATTCCAATAAAAAAGAAGCCGAATTGTTGTTGTTTTTAGACCAACCATAGGTACTCGTTAAACCAATAGTAGGTAAGTAACCAGATTTATTTGCTTTAAGCTGAAAATCACTTATTTCTATGCCTTTTTCAATTTGAAGTAAGGTAATATTATTTGTTTTTGCTTGCTCAAACAGTTCTTGTTTATTTTTAGTTATGACAAAAATTACCTTCGTGTCTACAGAAAAATTGGGACTCTCATTTTTACCGAGCACAACAAATAAATCTCGTTTGGCATTTGACAATAATTGTTTGGTATTTAACAAAGCAATGCTGTCATTATTAACGTCAACTTCAGCATTAAGAACATTTAGCTTTGTGTTTTGTCCATAATCAGATTGATATTTAGCTCTTACGAATCGATCTTTCGAAATTTCCAAATTTTTATTGAGCAGCGCTAAGTTTTCTGTAAGTTGGGCAACATTATAATACACCGTAAATAATTGCAAGATTGTTTTTTCTATTGTTTCTCTGGCTTGTAATTCAGATAGATTATATTGCTCTTTTAATTGTCTGTAATTATAAAGTCTTCCTAATCCATCAAATAGGGTGTAATTAAGGCTTACGGAGGCATTGAAACGACTACTGTTGGCATTCTCTAAATTAGTGGTTTCCCCATTTGAAAACACAGCCATTGTATTGTCTAAATTATGTGTTGCCCCAGCATTACCTGTTAAAGTAGGCAAATAACCCGAATTCAAAATACCTTTGTTATTTTCAGCAATTTTGAGGTTATTATCTGCTATTTTAATGCCATAGTTATTTTCTAGAGCTATGCCAATGGCGTTTTCTTTTGTGAGTAATTCTTGTGCAAAAGTTGTTGCAAAACTTATTAAAAATAATAAGGTGATATTATTTCTGTAATTCATCATTTTCACTTTTTAATTCAATAATTGCTCTTTCAACTTCTTCTTTAGAAACTTTTTCACCTGTAATTAGCCATTTAATAAATACCTTAATAGAATTAGAAACCGACAACAGTAATGGCAACATAACCAATGTTAAAACGGTAGCAATCGCAATACCATACGAAATGGAAATAGCCATTGGTTTTAAAAATTGCGCTTGTCTGCTTTTTTCTAAAAGTAACGGTGCTAAACCTGCAATGGTAGTTAGTGTGGTTAATAGAATTGCTCTAAATCTTGATATGGAAGCTTGTATTAGCGCTTCATCATATTTCATACCTTGTTTTAAGTAACCATTAAATTTTTCAATGAGAACAAGCCCATCATTAACCATAATTCCAATTAAAGCTATAATACCCAACCATGAAAGTATGTTAATAGGAAAATCATGAACCCAGTGACCAAAAATAACTCCAATTAAACTAAAAGGAATCATTAAGATGAGGAGTATAGGTTGCTCATAAGATCTAAAGGTAAAAGCAATTACAATATAAATAAGTGCTAAAATTATGAGTCCAACTTTTTTAAATGAATCAACTGTTTTTTGTGCTTCTCTATTCTGACCTTCATAAGCTGCTGTAACCGTTGGATATTTAGAAGTAATCTTAGGAATTACATTTGTTTTGATATCATCTAAAATATCAGTAGCACTTTCACCTGGAGATTTCATGTCTGCAGTAATTTGAATTTCACGTTTACTGCTTAAATGATTTATAACTACATCTCCTCTTTTAATTTCATAAGTAGCAATTTCAGATAAAGGAACGTTTTCATTTGAAGGAGTTGTAATCCACATATCATCTAAATTTTTAATAGATGAGCGATCTTCTTTTTTATAACGAACCCAAACTTTAATTTCATCCTGTCCACGTTGAAAACGTTGTGTTTGTAAACCAAAAAATCCAGATCGAACCTGGCTCATTACAGTTTGCAAATTTAAACCCAATAAATATGCGTTGTCTTTTAATTTTATTTGAATTTCTTTAATTCCTGCAGGATCATTATCTGAAATATCTTTTAATTGAGCGTTTTTAGCTAAAAGATCTTTCAATTCAATTTTAGCGGCTTTCAATTCTTCAATATTATTACCAAGTAATGAAACAGCAACCGGACTACCTCCAAAATTTCCACCTGAACCAAATGTTAAGCTTTCAACACCATGAACAATACCAACTCTTTCGCGAATGGCATTTGTTATTTCTGGTGAAGAAAATTCTCTTGCTTCTCCAGGAAGTAGATTTACGGTTAAACTCCCGTTTGAAGTTCCAGGACCAATTCTTTTAATAACATTTTCAACTACAGGAATGTTACCAGTTTGGTTTTTAGTATATTCTTCATTTATTTCCCATACTGCAACTTCAATTTTGGAAATAATAGAATCTGTAATCATTTCATTAGTTCCTTGTAGCATTTTTAAATCTATGCTTACTCTATCACTTGCAATAGAAGGGAAAAAAGATGTTTTTACAATTCCACCACCAAGCGCTCCAATACTTAAAATAAGGAATGTGATAGGTATTGCAAAACCTAAAGCTTTGTTTTTTATAAAAAACCTTAAATAAGGTGCATAAAAAGTATCTCTAAAATAAAATAATCCTTTTTCAGCCTTTTGGTTCACATTAAAAAAGAAGGTATTTATTTTATTTCTCTTTTTCTCTTTTCTTTCTAAAGCTTTTGAATGAGCAATGTGTGCGGGTAAAATGATTAAAGCTTCAATTAATGAAACGGTCAATGTTAATATAACAATTAAAGACACTTCACTAAAGAAGTTTCCAATTCTTCCATCTAAAAAGAAGAAGGTAGAAAAAGCAATAATAGTTGTTAAAATAGCAGAAACAATAGGAGGGATTACTTCTAATGTACCATCGATTGCAGCACGTATAGGGGTTTTACCTTTTTCATAATGGTGATAAATATTTTCACCAATCACAATTCCATCATCAACTAAAATCCCAATTACGATAATCATACCAAATAATGAAAGTACATTTATGGTGATTCCTAAATTTGCAGCAAAAATAAACATACCAAAAAACGCGATTGGCAAACCAAATGCAACCCAAAATGCTAAACGAATATTTAAGAATAATGCCAAGAAAAAGAGCACTAATAAAATTCCCATTCCAGCATTTTTTATCAATAATTCTGTACGTTGTTTTAACGCAATTGAATTGTCGCTTGAGATATCTATTTGAACATTAGCTTGTTGCTGATTAAATTTTTCGATATAAACTTTAACGTTGTCTGCTGTTGAAATTAAATCTTCGCTGTTGGTATTATTTACCGTAATATCTATTGCATTTTTCCCATTAAAGTATAACCTATCAGGGTTTTCAGACCAAGTATCGGAAACATTTGCAATGTCGCTAAGTTTAATAATATTTCCACTGGCATCGGCTCTTACAACTAAGTTTAAAAGTTCATTTCCAAAATAATTTTTGTTACGGGCTCTTATCAAATAATCCTCATCATTGGTTTTAATGTTTCCGCCAGATATTAATAAATTGGTTTTGCTAATAGCGTTAGAGACCTCTGCAAAAGATAAATTATAAGCGCGTAAGTCATTTTCACGGACTGCAATTTCAATTTCCTGATCTGGAAAACCTGAGAGTCTTACTTGTGAAATTCCATCAATACCTCTTAAATCATTTTCAACTGTTCTTGCATATTGTTTTAAAGTTGCCAAAGGTATATGATCTCCACTAACAGTAAAGCTAATGGTTGGTCTCATGGATTCAATTTTAGCAATTATTGGAGGTTCCATTCCCGAAGGAAAAGAGGGAACTCTGTCTACAGCATTTTTAACATCAGCTAAAACAACATCAATATTTTTGCCTTTTATAGTTTCAATGTTTATGCTGGCGGAGTTTTCTCTAGAAACTGAAGTAACACGATCAACACCAACAATTCCTTTTAAATTGTCCTCAATTTTTAATACAATACCTTCTTCCATTTCTTCAGGAGAAGCGCCAGGATATGTTAAATTTATAGAGATGTTTTGTGAATCAGTTAATGGAAAAAAGGATGATTTCATGGATAAGTAACCCGCTAAACCAAATCCGAAAAAAGCCAATATAAATATATTTACTGCAACAGGAAATTTTATAAAATAAGATATAATTTTCTCCATTATTGTTTTTTATTTTCAGTTGAAATTTTAACAAGCATACCTATATGAGACCCGGGAACGGGTTTAGATAAAAGGATTGTTCCGTTTGCTAAGCCTTTAACGATAACAGATTTTTCATTTTCGAAAACTAGATTCACGTTTATTAAATCTAAAACGGAATCTTTAACGATGTATAACTTAGAGTTTTCTATTAAAAGATTTCTAGAAACTTCAAATGCGTTTTCTTCTGCTTTAGCCTCTAAGTCAATTTCAACATATTGTCCTTCTTTTAAACCGTTACCACTTACTTGTATAAAAGCTTTTATGGTTTGAGTTGAAGCATCTACTTTTCCATTTATTCTAATAACTTTACCAACCCAAGTTTTTGTTTTTTCTAAGTTGTATAATTCAACCTGTTTTCCAACTTGTAAAAGGTCTCTGAATTCAGATTTTACTGAAACACCTATTTCATATACAGACGGATCTATAAATTCCCCTAATTTTTGCCCAACTCTTATTAAAGTTCCTGGATTTACTAAAGATTCTGTTAGTATTCCGTTAAAAGGAGCTCTTAAATTATATTTATTCAATTTTACTTCTAAGTTTTTAACATTATAGTATGCTGTATATATACCACGACCTGAAATGAAGAATTTTTCTTTTTCTGAAGTTGTTTCTGGTAATTTTTGAAGACTTTTATTAGTATTAAATTTTTGAAGATAATTTTGCCATTTTTGATATTCCGAAGGGAAATCTAGTCGAATATCGGGCATAACAGCTGTAATAGTATTGAATAAATTACTTTTTTGAGCTTGTAAATTTGCATAAAACTCTTCACTATTAATTTTTATAATAGTTTCACCTTTGTTGTAAAAAGTTCCTTGTTTAAACTCTTTTGAAGTAGTTTCTAAAATACCTTGAACTTCAGCATACAATTCAATTTTATTTTTAGCAACCAAATTACCGTTTGTAGTAATAACTAATGGAATTGATGTGTTGTTTACAATTTCAGTAAAAACTGTTTTTACAATTTTCTCAGTTTTTGATTTAGGCTTTTTCTTATTGTCAATTAAATATTTGGCACCAAATATAGAACCGCCCACAAGTACAATTGATAAACCTATTAGTATATATTTTCTCATAATGTATTGGTAAAACTATTTTATTTTGAAGTATTTAAAAGTTCTTAAAATTAAATAAATTTATTTTGAAGCCAAATAATTTGGTTAAATAACTTTTTGTGCAAATATAAAAATGATATTTGATTGAAGTGAATTCTTGACTACTAATTATATGTGAAAATTTGACACAAAAAAAGAGACTGTTTTTGCAGTCTCTTTTTTTGTGGGGTTGTTCATTTGCAATTATTGTGGCATCAAAGTGTTTTGTGTAATTGGATTCAATTCACTTATAAAATTGTTATTGTTTAATATCAAAATTTCTAATTTAGTTAGTTTGCTTATTTCAGTTGGTATTTCACCCTCAAATAAGTTGTTAGCTAATGTTAGTTCTTTTAAGTTTTGTAGGGTTCCAATTTGTGAAGGAATATCACCAGAGAATGAATTATCAAAGGCGCTTAATGTTTTTAAGTTTTTTAAATTAACAATATAAGGAGAAATTGAACCTGACAAATTATTACTACTTATATGTAAAACTTCTAGTTGGTTTAGTTGGTATATTGATTCTGGTAAATTTCCGCTAATAAAATTATTATAAAGTACTAACTCTTTAAGGTTTGTTAAATTTCCAATAGTTGAAGGAATACTTCCCTCTAATTGATTCATAAATAACTGAATAGATACTAAAGATTTAATTGAAGTAATTTCAGATGGAATTACACCATTTAAATTGTTAAAACCTAAATTTAACGTTTGTAAAGATTTTAAATTTCCAATTGAAGAAGGTATTGTACCATTTAAGTTATTCATGCTTAAATTAATTTCAGTAACTGTATTGTTAATAACAGTTACACCATGCCATGAATTAATAACTTCATTTAAATTCCAATTTACGTTCCATTCATCCCCATTAGTCGATTTATATAAATCAATCAATGCATTTTTTTCTGAATCTGAAACTTGACTATGTGTAATAGGAGCTATTGTTACTAAAAACAATAATAGGAGGAGTTTATTTTTCATTGCCTTGGGGGTTTATGGGGTGACATTTATTAATTCCTATGGCTAAAGTAATAATATATTTTCTATTTACCAAATAAATATTACCATTTGTTTAAAAAAAAACACCATTCATTGTAAAATCGTGCATTTTAATATTTTTTTAATTTCCAATTAAAGTCATATAATCAAGCGAAAAAGAGAATTTATTAACCATAAAAAATAGCATATATTTGCTTTAATTAAAAAAAATATTTTTATGAAATTAGCAATTTTAGCCATTGGCGCTCATCCAGATGATGT
>Ga0209231_1000295_pt1 | contig 31466 bp, 36 predicted proteins | sample Deesub45470m_DNA_FD_188086 | JGI IMG/M metagenome (GOLD analysis project Ga0209231, IMG submission 188086) | Deep subsurface microbial communities from North Pacific Ocean - 450_OLKR46/470m Metagenome (SPAdes) (version 2) | ecosystem: Environmental > Terrestrial > Deep subsurface > Unclassified ... | reverse complement strand
CTGCGACCAGGGCGAACAGGTAGCTCGGCTTGGGGAAGGGGTCTTCGAAGGTTGCGAAATGCCGGCCATCTTCCAGAGGGCCGGAGGCGATCAGGTTGCCGTTGGAGAGGAGGACAGGGCAGTCGGCCAGAGAACCCGCCACGGTCACGGTAAAGCGCGCCATGACATCCGGTCGGTCCGGGTAGAAGGTGATCTTACGAAAGCCTTCCGGCTCGCACTGTGTGCAGTAGATACTGCTGGCGCGGTAAAGTCCTTCGAGGGCCGTATTGCCCTCCGGGTTGATCGCCACCAGCGTTTCGAGAACGAAATGCTGAGGGACACTGCTGATGGTCAAACCTTCGCCGTCGACGACATACTCGTTGGCCGACAGCTCCCGGTCATTGATTTTGAGCTGCAAAAGCTCCAGCAGGCGACCGGCGAGGCGTAGTTCTCCGGGACGATCCTGACTGTCCGGGTTCGCCTGCAGCTGCAACCGGGCGCGCACCTGGGTGCGGGTCGGGTCAAGGTCGACGTGGAGTTCCAAAGCATCGACCAGATAGGTCGGCGGACGGTAATCTTCGAGGCGGATGGTCTGTAATTCCTGCGTCATCTTGGTTTAATTCCTTCGGTTAAAATTCCTAGAGCAAGATACCTCAATTCCGTGCCGGTGGCAAAGGGCAATCCCCTGAAAACACAGGATCACGCATTGTGACTTGACTCGCCTGAAGCAGATGGTCAGAATACCGGCGAACCTTTTCCCCGCTGACGAGATACGATGCTCTACACCCCGGCCTTCTGGACCATGGCGCTGGCCAACCTCTGCATTACTGCCAGCTTCAGTGCGTTTTTTCTGCTCCCGCTGTACATCCTTGACCACGGCGGCAGACAGGGCGACATCGGCGTGATCATGGGGGTCTTCGCCCTGGCTTCGGCCGTCTGCCGCCCCTGGGTAGCCGAGATGATTGATCGCATCGGCCGCAAGCGCAGTTACACCATCGGCGCAGCCCTGATGTTCGTCTCCCCCCTGCTCTATCTCGGCCTGTTTGACCCCCTCGGCGCGATCTACCCGCTGTTCCTGCTGCTGCGCGCGCTGCATGGGGTGGGGCTGGCGATCTGCTTTACCGCGGTCTTCACCTACATGGCAGACATCCTGCCGCAGGAGCGTCTGAACGAGGGGATCGGTATGTTCGGCGTCTCCGGGCTGCTCGGCGTGGCGATCGGCCCAGTGCTGGCCGAAACCACCCTGCGGCACTTTGGCTTCGACGGCCTGTTTCTCACCGCCGGAGGCCTGGCGCTGGTTGCCCTGCTGATCCATCTGCCGCTTAAGGAAAGCCGCCCGGAACGCAGCGCGAGCACGCAGGCGACCTTCTTCGGTCTGTTCAGGCGGGAGAAGTTTATCGTGGTGGGGCTGTTGTCCCTGCTCTTCGGCTTCGGCCTGGCGGCAACCGGCGGCTTTGTCGCGCCGCTGGCGGAGCAACGCGGGCTCGGCTTCGTCTCCGTCTATTTCTTCTGTTATTCGGGGGGGGCGATCGCCGTGCGCTTTGTCGGCGGCAAGTTGGCGGACCACCTGGGTGAAAAGCGCATCCTCCCTTATGGCATAGGGTTATACATGGCGGGACTTTTCCTCCTCCCCCTGACCTATCACCAGGCGTTGCTCTGCCTCTCCGGGACCCTGTCCGGTCTTGGCCATGGTCTGCTCTTTCCCCAACTGAACACCATGGCAGTGCGCGACGAGCCAGCCGCGGTGCGCGGCAAGGCGACCGGCATTTTTACCGGCAGTATCGATGCGGGAATCTTTGCAGGATCGCTGGGATTGGGCTATATTGGCGACTGGTTCGGTCTCAACATGCTCTTTGTCTGCGCCGGGCTGAGTATGGCCACGGCGATGATTTTATTCCGGTTTCGCAGTTCTGGCACCGCCTCTTCAACAAAGAAGGTTCCATGAAACAACTCAAGGCGTTTTATCAGGGCACGGCATATCACACCCCGCAGCGCAGAATCGGCTGGCTGCCGCGCCTGTTGCCGACCCTCTCCTTTTATCTCAAGGCGATTGCCATCGTCTGGAAGGCCAGCTATGCCGCGAGGCATGGCCGCTACGACTCCATTGACTGGCACGACAGCAGCGCTGCGACGGTCCGGGCACTTGAAGAGACCGGATGTCATTTCGAAGTCACCGGACTCGAACACCTCAAGGGCATCGACCGGCCGTGCATATTTATCGGCAACCACATGAGCACCCTCGAAACCTTCGTCCTGCCATCGCTGATCATGCCCCACGGCTTTGATCTGGCCTATGTCGTCAAACGCAGCCTGGTCGACTACCCGATCTTCGGCGATGTCGTCAATGTCCGCGACCCGGTGGTCGTCGATCGCGTCAATCCACGGGAAGATCTCAAGGTGGTTCTCGAGGAAGGGGCCAGGCGTCTTGAACAGGGCCGAGCGCTGATTATCTTTCCGCAGAGTACGCGCACGGTCGATTTTGACCCGAAGCAGTTCAACAGTATCGGCATCAAACTCGCCAAAAAGACCGGGGCCCTGGTCGTGCCGGTGGCCCTGCTGACCTGGGCCTGGTCCTCCGGCAAACTGGTCAAGGATTTCGGGCCGATCGTCCCCTCGCGCACGATTCATTTTGCCTTTGGCAAACCGATGGAGGTCACTGACAGGGGACAGGAAGAACATCAACGGATCGTCGATTTCATCCAGCAGCATCTCGATCAGTGGCGCGGAAAACCGTCAGACCCTTAATTGTTACACCGCCCGCTTGACCTTCCCCAGCCTCATTACTATATTGAGCCGGTCCGAACCCCTCACGAGGAAGTATCATGGCCAAAGACTACTACGCCGTTCTTGGCGTCGACAAAACTGCCGGCGCGGACCAGATCAAAAAGGCCTATCGCAAGCTGGCGATCAAGTATCATCCCGACAAAAACCCGGACAACAAGCAAGCCGAAGAACGCTTCAAGGAGATCACCGAGGCTTATGCCGTTCTGTCCGACGCGGAGAAGAAAAAACAGTATGACCAGTTCGGCGATGCCGGCTTCCACCAACGCTTCAGCCAGGAAGACATCTTCCGTAATGTCGACCTCGGCGACATCTTTCGCGAGTTCGGTTTCGGCGGGCGTGGCGGCGACGACATCTTCAGCCAGATGTTTGGCGGAGCGGGGGCAGGGCACGGCGGCAGACACCACCGGCGGCCGGCCAAGGGGCAGGACTACCTGATGCGCCTCTCCCTCCCCTTCCGCCAGGCGATCCTTGGTGGTGAGCGCCGCGTCGATATCGAGCGCAACGGTCAGACCGAACATCTCCAGGTACGCATTCCTCCCGGGGTTGAGAGCGGGCAGAAGCTGCGCGTTCCCGGCAAGGGAGGGGATAGTCCTGCGGGTGGCCCGGCAGGCGACCTGCTGCTGGAGATCCAGGTGCTCGACGATGCACGTTTCCGCAGGGAGGGCTCGGACCTGCATACAACTGTGCGCATCCCTTTCACCGGCGCCTGTCTGGGCACAACGGTAGAGATAGAGACGCTCGAAGAGGCCAAGCGGGTCAAGGTCAAGGCCGGGATGCAAGGGGGGAGCAAGATTCGCCTCAAGGGCTTCGGCGTTCCGGCAAGGACTGGGCAGAGTGCAGGAGATTTGTACGCGACCATCGAGATCGCGGTGCCGAAGGATCTCGACAGTGCACAGGAGGCATTACTGGAGCAGCTCAAGGACTCCGGGCTGTGACTCCCTAGAAGATTGAGGCCAGACGGGCGTAGGCTTTTTGCAAACGGGTCGTTTCGGACAGGAGCATCCCCCGCAACAGCTTGACGCCAAGCTGCGGATGCCGCTCAACCAGGATGTCGAAGTTCTCATGGGTGATGACAATCAGCCCTGCATCTTCTATCGCCCGGGCGGTGCTGGTCCTCGGATTCTGGTCCACCGTGCAACTGGCCCCGATCGCTGAGCCACGACTGAAGACCCCCACCACTACCTGCTTGCCAGGGAACTCCGTATCGACCTTGAGTTGCACCCGACCGGAGACGATAAATGCCACATATGCGCTGGGGTCACCCGAGGCCCACACAATGTCTCCGGACTTTACCGCCCGACAGTTGAAGAAAGAGCTGACCTCCTCGAGTTCACCCTCGGTCAGAAAGCTGAAGAAACCAAGTTCCCGTTTCATCTTCCGGCACAACTGCTGGGAACAGCTCTCACCGATACAGGCGCTGTCAAAAGGCTGCAGATCGGTCATCATGAGCCGGATGTCCCCGCAGGTTGCTGCAGCTCCGCGAGCTTCTCTTCCATCCGGCCGAAGAGGCCGCTGAAACCTTCCTTGCGCACGATCTCACCGTAGCTGCTGCGGTAATTTTTAATCAGGCTGACATCCTCGACCACCACGTCATAGACAAACCAGTCGGCCCCCTTCTGCGCCAGGCGGTAGTTGATCGGGATATCGACACCACCACTGTTCACCAGAGTGGCAACCTCTGCTCGGCCGTCTTCGATCTCTTCTTCAACATACCTGACCGTCTCGTCACGGTAGCCCTCGATGCGCCCGATATAGCTCGCCTCAAGCAGGTCGGAGAAGAGCGTCACAAACCGCGCCTGCTCAGCCGGCGTCGCGTTCTTCCAGTATTTACCCAGAGTCCGTTGGGACATGATGACAAAGTCGAAACGTACGCGGATCAGTTTACTCAGCGTCTCGCGACGCGGCGCCCCCTGTACCTTGCCATCGCGCAGGACTTCGATCACCTGATCGACCGTGGTCTGCACCTGGGCCAGGGGCGAGGTTGCCCCCAGCGCCGGCAACACCAGCAAGGCCAGCAGGCAAGGGATAAGAATCAGGCTCTTGGTATAACTCATACATCACCACCTTGATCAAGCCCGCGCTCAGCGGGAAGGTTATTTATCGATTCTGGCGGCCCGGTTCTGCATGTACGCATCGCGCACAAACAGGTAAGGATCGAGCGCGTCCTTTTTGATCGCCTCGTAGGTGTCCTTATCGAGCGACAGGGCATTGACTGTTTCCGTAACCTGCGCCCCTGTGGCTTCGAGCTGCTGCAGCTTGAGATAGTAAGGAGAAGGGATCGGATGGGTCAGGGAATCGGCCATCCGCCCGACCAGATCACGCGCATTCGATGGGCCAAGGACCGGCAGGACGAGATAGAAACCGGGCGGTGTACCGTAACGGCCGAGGGTCTGGCCGAAGTCTTCACCATCGTTATTGTCCTGGATACTCACGCCCAGGTCGAAGAGCCCACCCAGGCCGAAGGTCGTGTTGAAAAGGCATTTAAGCAGCTCATCAGTTGCCTTGAGCCCTTTCAGCTGCAGCAGGGCGTTAGCAATCCGTACCGGGGCCGCCAGGTTACGAAAAACATTGCCCACCGACTCACGCACCGGTTCCGGCGTCACGACCCGATAGCCGCGAGCAACCGGTTTGATGAGAGAGAAATAGAGTTTGTCGTTGAACCAGAACATGCCACGGTTGAACGGCTCGATCGGGTCCCAGACGACCAGCTCCTCTTCGTCAGCGTCCAGCTGCGTCCAGTCCTGTTCAGGCGCCGCCGGCGCCGCTCCACTCGTCTCGGCCGCCCAGGTCAGGCTGCCGAAGCCGAATAACATGATCAGCACCAGACCAAAGATCGTTTTGTCAATATTCAGCATTGTCCGCTTCCTTTCACAAGACATGTCTTCCGGACTCATTCCTTTTCAAAGATGTACTTGCTGACCAGCTCTTCCAGGTTAATCGCCGACTCGGTCTCAACGATCCGGCCACCATCACCAATGATTTCATCCGAGCCACCCGGAGAGATATCAATATAGCGATCACCGATAATCCCCGCCGTGCGCACTGAGGCAATGCTGTCCTTCTGCAGGACGACGTCACTGTTAATCGCCAGCGTCACCAGGGCCTCGTACTTTTCGGTATCAAAACCTATGGCCGTTACCTTGCCGACCTGAACTCCAGCGATCTCAACAAGACCGCCACTCTTGAGACCGGAGATCGAACCGAAGCTGGCCGTCACCTGGTAGGTTGGCGGACCAAACAGGTTGATATCGCCAAGCTTCACAGAGAGCCAGGCGAAGCAGACAAAACCAACGACCAGGAACAGGCCGACAACTATCTCAAGGTTGAATTTACGCATAAAAACTATCTTCCTCCTCATCACTCAAATAAAGATGCCCCATGGTCTCCCCGACAAACTCCTGGATCATGGGCTGTTCCGACATCTGGAAGTCCTCAGGCGACAGACAACCCTGAATCTGACCCTCCGCAAGCAAAGCCACTTCGTCAGCCAGCTTGAAGATCTTCGGCACATCGTGACTGACAATCACCGCAGTATAACCAAGCTGCTGCTGGGTCCGGTAAAAGAGCCGGTAAAGCTCGTTGCTCTTGTGCACATCCAGTCCGGTGGTCGGCTCGTCGAAAAAAACAATCTTCGGATCGAGCACCAGCGCACGCGCCAGGCCGACCCGCTTGCGCATGCCGCCACTGAGTTGAGCCGGGAACTTCTCTATGGCTTTCTCCATTCCCATCAACGCGAGCTTTTCCATGACCTTGTCGCGAATCGCGCTCTCGCTGAGCTTGGTCCGCTCGCGCAGCGGCAGGGCGATGTTGTCGTAGGCGTTGAGCGAATCAAACAGCGCGGCATTCTGAAAGAGCACGCCGAAGTTACGACGAATCTCATCGAGTTCACGCCGCCGCAGACGATTAAGGTCGCGGCCAAAGACCTTGACCGTGCCACGGTCAGGCCTGATCAGGCCAAGCATATGCTTGACGATCACGCTCTTCCCCTGGCCGCTGGCGCCGACGATCACCAGTGTCCGCCCCTGGTGAACCGTCAGATCGACACCGCGCAGGACCATCTGGCGGCCAAAACGCTTTTTCACACCAGAGAGTTCGATAACCACCGAGGTGTTGTCCTGAGCTTGTGTACTTATCGCTTCCATCATAGCACCAATACCAGAGTCAGATCAGCAGCGCGCTGATCAGATAATCCCAGACCAGAACGCTGACCGACGAGAGAACCACCGCGTCGGTCGTCGTCCGACTGACCCCCTCGGCGCCAAAACCGCCGGAGCGGTCGAGATGCAGATTATAGCCTTTGCAGGCGGTGATCCAGACCATCAGCAGACCGAAGACCAGCGACTTGATGAGACCCATTTCGACATCGGCCCAGACCACGCTCGCATACATCCCCTGAAGATAAGCCCCCGGATTGATGCCGAACATGCCGACCCCCACCAGGTAGCCGCCAAAAATGCCGATCACATCGAAGATCGCTGTGAGCAACGGCATGACGAGGATGCCTGCCAGCAGTTTCGGCGCTATCAGGTAGCGGAAGGGATCGACGGCCATACACTCGAGGGCGTCGATCTGTTCCGTGTTGCGCATAATGCCCATTTCGGCAGAGATTGCCGAACCGGCGCGGCCGATGACCATCAGCGCCGTCAGCACCGGCCCAAGTTCACGGATCAGGCTTAAAGCGACCGCCGAGCCAAGAAAGCCCTCGGAGCCGAATTTGCGCAGGGTGTAGTAGCCTTGCAAGCCGAGGACCATGCCGGTAAACAGGCCGGTAAAGAGGATGACGAACGCCGAACGGGCACCGATGAAATGCATCTGACGCACCACCGGGCGAAATTTGAAAGGGGGCTTGAAGATACTTCTGACGGCACGGACGAGAAACAGCCCCATGCGCCCGGAGGACTCCAGGAACCAGAGGGTTTCATAACCGATTTTTTCGAAGAGAGCGAACATGATAAACGAATGAATTCCCCCTTAACTCATGGCCGCCAATCGGCGGCTCCCCCGATGGCCGAGATATCAACTGACTCTCGGCAAAAAAAAACGAATCAATACCTGCTGTAAATACTATCACATTCTAATGATAACTGGAAGCGTCGTACATCATCGCCAACCGGCCACGGCTGGCAAGACAGTCGGCGCAGACCTGCCCGGCATCATGGTAGCGCTCCTCGGCCAGAATCAACCCGGCCTGCACAGCGGGTTCGTCCGGCAGCGTCTTTGGGTCAAACATCGCTTTGCAATGGCGGCATTGACAGTTCACGCCTGCTCCATTCTTGCCGTCACCAGCTTCGCCAGCGCCCGAATAAAGTCAGGCTTGTCGTTGAGGGACGGCGCCCGCTCGAAACGCGGCAAGCCGCTCTTCTCAGCGTGCATACGCATCTCGAAATCGATCTCCTGCAGGGTTTCGATATGATCCGAGACGAAAGAAATCGGCACGATCAGCACTCCGGGGGCCTTCTCTGCGGCCAGCTGATCAAGGACCTCAAGCGTGTCCGGCTCCATCCACTGCACAGGACCGCTGCGGCTCTGGAAACCGAGCCGCCAGGGGCGTTCCTCGAAGCGCGCCATCACCCCCCGCACCGTGCTCTGGACATGCTCAAGATAAGGGTCGCCCTCGTCGATGAACTTCTGCGGCAAAGCGTGGGCGGAGAAGAGGATGGGGACCTCGTCGCGCACCAGCTCATGGAATTTATCCAGACCTTCGCGTACCCGGCTGGCCAGAGCATCAAGATAGTCCGGCCAGTCGAACCAGTCGCGGATGATCGTGTACTTCAGCCCGGGGTGGATCCTGGCCGCGGCGGCGGCGAAATCCTTGATGCTGCTGCCGGTGGTCGCCCTGGTGTAGTGGGGGTACATGGAAAGGATTACGGCCTGCTCGATGCCGTCCTGCTTCATGCGGCGCAGGCACTCTTCGGCACGAGGATTCCAGTAGCGCATGGCCAGGTAGGGTTTAACCTGCGCCCCCAGCTCACTGGCGACACCTTCGGCCTGTTTGAGAGTCCATTCCCGCAACGGCGATTTGCCGCCGATCGCGGCATAGTTCAGCTTGACCTTCGATGCGCGCAGGCTGCTGATCAGGAAAGCGAAGGGTTTCTGCAGCAGCGCCCCGGCCGGCAACTGGATCAGATCGCGATCGGCAAAAAGGTTATAGAGGAACGGGCGGACCGCTCGTAACGAGTCGGGTCCGCCCATGTTCAGTAACACCAGTCCGGTTGGTTTATCCAGGTTCATATCTAATTCGTCGTGAGGAGTGAGGAGTGAGGAGTGAAGTTTTCACGCCTGACGTCTAACGCCTCACTCCTCACATGTTACTTGCCGCTCAAGCGATGCACGCACTCGACCATGTGGATGGCGTTCTCCGGCGGCACAGTCGGCAGGATGCCGTGGCCAAGGTTGAAAATGAAGCCCGGCCGACCGGCATTCTCATCGAGGATCCGCTGCACCTCGCGCTCGATGTGAACCTTTGGCGCGTAGAGCACGGTCGGATCGAGGTTGCCCTGAACGGCGACGTCGGGTCCGAGAATGTCACGGGCCTTGCCGAGGTTGACATGCCAGTCGAGACCGAGCACATCGGCGCCGGCTTCCCTGACCAGTTCGAGCATGGTGCCGCCATTCTTGACAAAGTAGATGATCGGGATGCCGTCGCGATTGAGGCCGTTAATCAACTGCTTGACGTAAGGCAGGATGTAGCGTTCAAAGTCATGGGGAGCCAGCAAGCCACCCCAGGTATCGAAAATCTGGATCGTCTGGGCACCGGCTTCGATCTGCATGTTCAGATAGCGCCGATCCATCTCGGTGATCTTCTTCATCAAGGCGTCGTAAAGCGGGAAATCGGAATACATCATGCGCTTGAGAGTGGCGAAGTCCTTGCTGCCGTGGCCTTCAACCATGTAGCAGGCGAGGGTAAATGGTGCACCGCCAAAACCGATCAGCGGCACACGACCCTCGAAGGCAACCCGCAGGCGCTTGATGATAGCCGGCACATACGAAACAGCTTCGGCCATATTTTCCGGCACGATCAGGGCATCGACGTCGGCAGCGGTGCGGATCGGCTTTTCGAACACCGGGCCAGGCACGAAATCGAGGGCCATACCCATCGGCTCGATCGGCGTCAGGATGTCGGAGAAGAGGATCGCCGCATCGACGTTGAGGATATCGATCGGCTGGATGGTCACCTCTGCCGCCCGCTCCGGATCTTTGCACAGGTCAAGAAAGGTGCCGCCACCCTTGGCGCGAACATCCTTGTAGCACTGCAGATAACGGCCGGCCTGGCGCATCAGCCAGACGGGGACGTAATCAGTCTTTTGACCCCAGCAAGCCTTGATGAAAGTGTATTCTTGAGACATGAAGCTCCTCCTGGAATTATCGTTAAAAGTTAAAAGTTAAAAGTTAAAAGTTAAAACCATCACGCTTCACGCTTCACGCTTCACGCTTCACGCTTCACGCTTCACGTTTCACGGTTTACTGTTCACATTTTACGGTTTCTTTTCCGCCGCCTCTTTTTCCATACGCTTGCGCGTCCGTGGCGGAACGTAGTTACAGAACGGCTCTTCGGCCATATAATCGCCATAGACCGCATCAGCCCGGGCGCGGCAGCCGCCGCAGACGTTGACGAATTCGCACTCGCCGCACTTGCCCTTGTACTTCTTGTTATCGCGCAGATCGTTGAACACCTTGGAGCTGTACCACAGTTCCTTGAAAGGAATCTGTTTGACGTTGCCAACCGAGGAATGGAAATAGGAGCAGGGCTTGAGGTTGCCGTAGCAGTCGATCAGGCAGATGGTCTGGGCGGCGATACAGCCCTTGCCGCCACCGGTGGAAAAGGTCAGGGAGCGGCGCTGGAAATCGACCCCTTCTGCCTTGGCCATCTGCGGCACGATCCGGTAGTAGTGGGGAGCGCAGGTGGGACGCATCAATATTTCATCCTCACCTTTTTCCTGCTGGTAATGCCAAGCCAGGATCTCTTCGTAGTCCTCGGCGCTGATCAGCTCGTTCATGATCTCCTCGCCGCGACCGGTGGGGACGATCATGAACATGTACCAGGCGGTCGCCCCCAGTTCCTTGGCGACCTTGAAGGTGGCGCCGATGTCCTGTTGGTTGCGTTTGGTGAAGGAGGAGTTGATCAAAAACTTGATGCCGTTGCGTTTGAGGGTATCGGCCGCCCGGACCACGCCGTCGAAAGCACCGGGGCAACTGCGGAAATCATCGTGAATAGCGGCGGTGGACCCGTCAAGGGAGAGCGAGACCATCTTGATGTCGGCCTCCTTCATCTGCGCGCAGACGGCGTCGGTGATCAGGGTGCCGTTGGTGGCCATGCACATGCGCAGCCCCTTGCTGGTGCCGTACTTGGCGATCTCGAAGATGTCCTTGCGCAGTAGCGGTTCACCGCCGGAGAGAACCATGACCGGGGTGGAGACTTCACAGATATCGTCAATCAGCTTGAAGGCTTCTGCGGTACTGAAATCCCCTTCTGAGGATTGCATGTCAGAGGAGCAACGGCAGTGAACGCAGGTGAGGTTGCAGCGCTGGGTTGACTCCCAAGCGATCCACTTGGGGATGTACTCTTCTTTTGGTGCCATTCCGGCAGCTCCTTGCAGAGGTCTGAGAAAAGAATGCGGCTCGGGCTTCCCCGAACCACAGCTTCATATTCTACACCGGGCGGACTGCCCTGACAAGGCTTAAGGAGACTTAAAATGGACTGCCCACACCTCGGCCAGGGACAGTCCCTATGGCCGGGCGAGCATTTCCTGGAAGGCCTTGCTGTCCTGGCAGTAGTGTTCGGCAGTCTCGCGGGTGATGCGGCCGCTCCGGCAGATCTGTGCCAGGTGCATATCGAGCGAGGAGAAGTCGTCCGAGCCGCTCTGCAGGATGCCACGGATGTGATGTTCCTTCCCTTCGCGGATCTGGTTGGCAACCCGGTAGCTGTTGGCCAGCTTTTCATACGCCAGGGTCCGGCCCTTGCCATCCTTGCGCTCCACCAGTCGCTGGTTGAGGACCAGCAGGAGGTTGTCGGCCATCTGCACGCGAACCTGCTGCTGGCTCTCGGCCGGGAAGACATCGACGATGCGGTTGATCGCCATCACGGCGTTGTTGGCGTGCATGCTGCTCAAAACCAGGTGGCCGGTATCGGCAGCCTCGAGGGCGATGGCGATACTCTCGCGATCACGCATTTCACCGATCATAATCACGTCGGGGGCCTCGCGGAAGACGTGGCGCAAACCTTCGTGGAAGGTCTTGGTGTCCAGTCCGACTTCACGCTGGTTGACGTTGCTGTTCTTGTGACGATGCAGGTATTCGATCGGATCCTCGATGGTGATGATGTTGCGCCGCTCCCGGCTGTTGATGATGTCGATCATCGCTGCCAGAGTGGTTGTCTTGCCGTGGCCGTTCGGACCGGTGATCAGGATCAGCCCCTGGGATTTGAGCGCGTAGTCGGCGATCCATTCGGGGAGGCCGAGCTCCTGCAACGAAGGGATTTCCTCAACGATATGTCGCATGGCGATGGAGATGGTGCTGCGCTGGCGATAGATATTGATGCGGAAACGACCAAACTCCGGGCGGGTCAGAGCAAAGTCAATCGCTTTGTCGCGCGAGAACTGCGCCCACTGCTGATCGGTCATCAATTCCTGGGCGTACTTGGCGACCTGCTGAGGAGTCAGCAGCGGGCCAGGTAGACGAACCAGGGCATTATGCTGCTTGATGCTCGGCGACGCACCTGCCACCAGCAGGAGATCGGAGGCATGCGCCTGCGCCAGGGTCCCGCACAGCTCCCAGATATCCGGGTAGTTCTCGCCGCTCAAGATTTGGGCCGACACGTCTGTCCAGAACTCCGGAGCAAAACCATCCTTTGGCAAAGCCACCAGGTTTTCGAGTTTTTTCAGGGCGATGGCCATCTGATATTCGGGGACGACCACCGGCTGGACATTCATGCCGAGAGCGAAGGCCACCTTGTCAAGCACGTCGCGATTGCGCGGGTCGGCAGTAATCACCTGGGCCTTGTTTCCTGTCACGCCTGCCGGCAAAACCCTGAATTCCTGGATTTTTTGCAGCGAAAGCCTGGTTAAGACCTCGCCTGGTACTCGCACAGCAAAGAGATCGCAACCGGCAACACCGAGCTGCCGGGCCAGCACCCGGGCCAGCACGGCAGGTTCCAGGATTCCCAGCCTGACCAGAGTCGAGCCGAGCCGCGCTGCAGCCTGCCCCTGGCGGCGCAGTCCCAGTTCCAGCTGCTCCTTGGTGATCAAACCCTCTTCTATGAGGATATCCCCCAGACGCTTCATTGCTGTTTTTGACATAACAACTCCCAGTCCATAATGAATTTAGTCATCTAGCTTGAGGAGACAGGCTTTTGCCACTCGCTGGACGACAGGGGCCGCCCTTAAGTTGAGAAAACTCTTTCCTGAACGCCTCAAGCATACAGTTTTTTTCCGTCGTTTCCAGGTAGGAAGCGTTGAGCGCTGTAAGGACAGCCGTTTCAAGCTCTGCGATGGCAAGCCCGCAATCGAATAAAGCATGCCGGTATTCCTCGGTCAGGGACGTACCGAACAGGACAGGATCATCCGAATTGATTGTCACCGGACAACCTGCAGAGACGAGCCTATTCAGGGGGTGCACTGCATAATCGGCATAGATTCCCAGCTTGACGTTACTTGTCGGACAAACCTCGAGCGTGATGTTGTGTCCGGCGATAAAAGCCATCAATTCGGCATCTTCAATCGACCTGACTCCGTGGCCAACCCGCTTGGCGCGCAATTCCCGAATAGCCTCCCAGACGCTTTCCGGTCCGGCCGCCTCTCCAGCGTGGGGGTTGCTCGCCAGGCCGCACCCACGGGCGGCGTTGAAGACCTCGCTGAAAGCGCTTGCCGGATACCCCATCTCCGGTCCACCCAGCCCCAGGGCGACAACCCCGCCGTTAAGCGCATCATCCGAACAGAGCCATTGTTGTATCTGATGCATGGAGCCAGGGACGCTGCGGACCAGATCAGGAATCCAGCGCATCTCCACCCCCCATTTCTGACGGGCCATTCTCCGGCCTTCGTTCAAGGCCTCGAGGATAACCGGCAGCGGCAGATTGAGGCGAAGATACACCTGCGGCGTCCAGGTGATCTCGGCATAGCGGATATTCTGACGAGCCATCTCGGCGCCAAGGCGGCTGATGACCAGAGAGAAATCTTCAGGCTTGCGCAGACAATTGGCCACCAGCATGAAGACTTTGACGAAATCGGCAAAGCCTCGATAGTTGAGGAGTGTTTTGAATTGCTCTGGAGTTGAAAACGGCAAGGGGATTTTGTTTTGTTCAGCCAGAAGCAGGACGGTTTCCGGCTGGATGGCTCCCTCCATGTGAAGATGGAGTTCAGCCTTGGGCATCAAATCAAGGTATGCGGAGGTTTCCATGGACTGGTGCAAGCTCTCTGTTGTGCCGAAGCATGAACCAACGGCTCAGTGTAACCGAAGAACGCCGATGATTTTACATTCTGCTCGATACTTGAAAACGAGTCCATAGTGAAGTCAAACAGGGTACGTCTTTGACCTTCAACCCTTGGCAGTGGCTGCCTGGTTATCGGTGAACAGCTCCGCAAAAATCCCCGCAACCGTCTCGATCCGGTCGGCCTTCCAGGCGTTAGTCCCGCAAAAGATCAGGCCGGTCGCCACGTCGCCACGTTGCGCCCGGTCGAGGGCGTGGACGATGCAGAAGCGCTCCTGGTCGGTCTTGTAGGCGCAACGCTTCAGACAACCGGTCGGGCAGACCGGGGTCAGGGCGAGATCGCGCTCGCGGATGTCCTCGACGTTTGCCACCAGCGCCCGGCCCGGTAGACCGGCAGGGCTCATGAGCAGGCCGATATCCTCCTGAACGCAATCGATATAAGCCTGTTTGAAGGCGTGATCGGCATCACATTCTTCGGTACAGACAAAGCGGCTGGCCATCTGCACGCCATCGGCCCCCTGGGCCAGGGCGGCATCGAAATCAGCGCGGTCCCAGACTCCACCGGCGGCGATGATCGGAATATCAAGGCCCCAGGTTTCGAGGAAATAGGCTTTGACGCCGCGTACCGTGGCGTACTGATCGTAATTGCCGCTACCGATGTTCTCCAGTTTCTCGCCGAGATGACCACCGGCCGTGTCAGGGTCTTCGACCACCACCGCATCGGGCAGGCGACCGTAAGCTTTATGCCATTTGCGAGCGATCAGCTCGGCGGCCTTGACCGACGAGACGATCGGCACCAGCGCCACATCCGGCCAGTCGGCCGTCAACTCCGGCAGGTTCATCGGTAGTCCGGCGCCACTGACAATTATCTTGGCACCACCTTCGCAGGACGCCTTGACCATTTCGGCATAGTCGGTCACAGCCACCATACAGTTGGTGCCAATGATGCCATCCGGGGCGATTGCATAAGCCTTGGCAAGCTCATCCTTGAGCGCCAGAGGTTCAGCGGCGAAGTAATTATCGCCTTTAAAGTGCGGAGAATTGAGCCCAAGTCCTGCCGTGGCGATCAAACCCACGCCACCACACAGCGCGACATTCCCTGCCAGCCGGTACCCGGAAATTCGAACGCCCATGCCTCCCTGAATCAGTGGATAGGTCACGTGATGTTTGCCAATGCGCATGCCGAGTCTCCGTTGCGAGGGTAAGTGGATGCTACTGTCCCGGCTGAATGTAGCAAAGCCTCCGCGACAAAATTGTAATACTTGTGTAAAAACAGATAACGCTTCCCTCTTGCCGGACGGCGCCGGCAATGGTAAAAATGGTCGCCATGCAATGGCTCAAGCGCCTCTTCAATCCTTTGTTCGCTTTTATCGGCATCCAGCTTGCCTGGATTCTCGTCGTCATCGTCTGGCTCGACTGGTTCCTCGGCAACCATCGCAAGCTGCGCGAACTGGCCGAGAAATACAGCCCCGAACTCCTCGAAGACAGCCCGGACTGGCTGATCATGGCCGAAGGGCTGATCCTGCTGGTCTCCATCCTGGTCGGCGTCTACGTCATCTTTCTCTACTGGCGGAAGCAGTCTGCTCTGGTGCGCGAGCAGCGCCAGTTCATCTCCCAGGTGACCCACGAGCTGAAATCTCCACTGGCGTCACTGCAACTGCACCTGGAGACGATTCGCCGCCACCAGCCGCCGCCCGAGCGCCTCGCCGGCTTTCTGGAGACCATGCTCGGCGACACAGCCCGTCTCAACGGCCTGATCGACAACCTCCTCTCCGCCAACCGCGTTGGGCAGAAACACTGGCGGCTCAACCTCGAGCCCGTCGATCTCAGCACTTTTGTCGAAAAATACTTTCGCGCTCGCCAGTTCACCCTCCCCAGGGCTGGCAAGCTGACGATGAATATCGCTCCGGGGCTCTACGCCAGTATCGATCAGGAAGCGATGGAGACGGTGCTACGCAACCTGCTGGAGAATGCCATTCTCTATTCCGATAACCCGCCCGACATCACCGTGACACTGGACGCCGACGCGGAGAATTGCAGAATCGCCTTTGCCGACTGCGGCCGCGGCATCGACCTCAGGGATCACAAGAAAATCTTCAATATGTTCTATCGGGTGCGACGGACCAACGAAAACATCCGTGGCACCGGTCTGGGCCTGTTTATTGTCCACGCCACCATCCTCCGTCACCACGGCCAGGTTCGGGTCGAGAGCGCCGGAAAGGATCGAGGGACCACCTTTCACATCACCCTGCCTCGCTGTCAAGCGCCTGAGCTGGAGGCTTAAGTCATGAAACAGCCACATATTCTGCTGGTCGAAGACGAAACCCATATCGCCCAGGGCTTGATCTTCAACCTGGAGCACGAAGGCTATCAAATCTCCCACGCAGAAACCGGTGCCGCCGCGCTGAAAATTTTTGCCGCGGGCCGCTGTGACATGGTGATTCTCGACCTGATGCTGCCGGACAGCAACGGCATCGAGCTCTGCCGCCAGATGCGCAAAGTGTCACCACAGCTGCCGGTCCTCATACTTACAGCACTTGGCGAAGAGCAAGATCGCGTGGCCGGTCTGGCCGCAGGTGCCGATGACTATCTGGCCAAACCCTTCAGCCTTGACGAGTTTCTCTTACGGGTCCGCGGTATGCTGCGCCGCCTTGAATGGTATCGTCCCAGCCAAGTGAGAGCTGAGGCCTATGTCTTCGCCGGAAGCCGTATCGACCTGAAAAACCTCCAGGCCGAGACACCGCGGGGCGAAGTCCGGCTTACCGAACTCGAAGGGCGGATGCTGACGGTTTTTTTCGACAACGATGGCGAAACCCTGACACGCGCGCAACTGTTGCAATCAGTCTGGGGTCTGGCCGGCGACACCGAAACCCGCACCCTCGACAACTTCATCGTCCGACTGCGCAAGTACTTTGAGGAGGACCCGACCGAGCCGAAACATTTCCTGACGGTGCGCGGGAGGGGGTACAGGTTTGTGCGGGAACCTGAGCAGGGATAGCTCTTTATATTAACGCCCGTTCGCTTTGCTCACTCATGGCGCAAAGGGGAGAATCAAGGCGCAAAGAAAACATTTGCCTCGTTAGACATATTGCTGATTGTGCCACGCAAATCTTTATCTCTTGTGTGAACCCATTGCGTCTTTACTGGCTTTTCGTCGCGTCTTTGCGTTAAGCTTTTGCCTGAACTTTGCATAACAAAGAAGTCTGCCAGATCACAATTAAGTACCTTAACTTATAGGGAGAATAAATATGAAAGCAGTCTTGATGGAGGGTTTCGGCAGCATCGAAGTCATGAAAGTTGGCCAAATCGACACACCGTCACCAAAAGCGGGGGAAGTCCTGGTCAAGGTCGTCGCCACCTCGATCAATCGCCCCGACCTGGTGCAACGTGAAGGCAAGTATCCGCCCCCACCCGGCGACTCGGAGATCCTCGGCCTCGAAGTGGCCGGTACCATCGCCGAGCTTGGCCCTGGTGTCAGCGGCTGGCAGGTTGGCGACCGGGTCATCTCGCTGGTCGGCGGCGGTGGTTATGCCGAGTATGCCGTGGCCTACGCCAGTCACCTGATGCGCATCCCCGAGGCCTTGAGCTTCGAGGAAGCCGCCTGCATCTGCGAGTCGTACATCACCGCCTTCCTCAACATCTTCATGATCGGTGAGTTCAAAGACGGGCAGACGGCGATCCTCCACGGCGGCGGCGGCGGCGTTAACACCGCCGGACTCCAGCTGTGCAAGGCGCTCGCGCCGAACAGCAAACTGATCGTCACCGCTCATCCATCGAAGATCGAGCGCGTCAAGCAGCTCGGTGCCGACCTGGTAATCGATTACACCACCACTCCGGATTTCGCCGAGGCGGTCAAGGAGTTCACCGCCAAGAAAGGCGTTGACCTGATCCTCGATCACGTCGGCGCCAAGTACCTCGAGCCGAACATGAAATCCCTGGGCTACAAAGGCAAGATGGTGAGCATCGGCGTGATCAGCGGTATCAAGGCCGAACTCAACCTGGCCCTGATGATGGTCAAGCGACAGCAAATCATCGGTTCGGTCCTGCGCTCCCGCCCGGTGCCGGAAAAAGCCGAGATCGTCGCCGAGTTCACCAAACGCGCCCTGCCGAAATTTGCCGACCGCACCATCGTGCCGATCATTGAAAAAGCCTTTGCTATTGAGGACGTGAAAGAGGCGCATCGCATGATGGAAGAGGACAAGCACTTCGGCAAGATTGTGCTGAGAATCAGCTGAGACTCGCTTTTGCACTGAGAGAACCATGCGAACCAACTGTGCCCTGAACATCATCCTGATCGGTATGCCCGGTGCCGGCAAAAGCACGGTTGGCGTTCTGCTCGCCAAACGCCTTGGCTATCATTTTGTCGATACCGACCTGCTGCTCCAAGCGAAAGAGCAGCGCCGGCTGCAACAGATCATCCAACAGGTCGGGCTTGAGGCCTTCAAGCAGCTTGAAGAAGAGGTCCTCTGTTCTCTGGATACAACGCACAGCGTGATTGCCACGGGCGGCTCAGCCGTGTACAGTAAACGCGCTATGGCTCACCTGAAGGGCCTGGGCAGACTGGTCTTTCTCGATGTCCCTCTTGCAGAACTGAGTGCTCGGGTCAGGGACATGGACAGCCGAGGGCTGGTCATTGGCCCGGACAAAACCTACGCGCAACTTTACACGGAACGTCAGCCCCTTTACGAGGCCTACGCCGAAGTGACCATCTCCGGCGGTGGCCAAGTGATCGACACGATCGCGGCGGCCATCGAAAAAGCGGTCTGTAGCGCATAGCCAGGGATTGACACCTGACATTCGGGGAGCAGTACAGGCTCATGTCTTACGGAAAATATTTCATCAAAGGCCAGAAGGTCTTCATCAAGCGCATCTTTACTGATGAGGAGCGCACAGCCCTGGACACCATCACCGGCTACGCCATGCGCAGCCAACCGATGCAGCTTGACCTTGCCCTGCCCTACGGTTGCGACGCCGCTGACTCCTACCCCTTTGAGCCTGGGATGAAGTTCGAGCTGCTGACCGATCACAAGGGGATGGGGCTGCGGCTGGTCGCCTCCTTCCTCGAGAAGATCAGCGGACAGGACATCCGGTTGCAGTTCGAAGGCAATCTGGAGTTCATCTCACGCCGCATCTACCATCGGGTCGATGTCAACGCCTGGGTCGGGGTTCAGCGTAATACGGGGAACCTGGCCGGGATGCGCAACCTCTGGGAAGATCATCAGGCGCAGATCAAAGCGGGGATCTCCGCGGCAAAGTTCACCGAGTTTGTCAAAAACCTGATCAACCTGGCCGGTGGCGGGCTACGCCTGCCGCTGAAAGCACCGGTCGCGCTGTCCGAACTGGTACTGGTCTATCTCTCTCTCGGCGACAAAAAAGGGATCGTCTGCGCCTTGACGGAAGTCGTCTGGGTCGGCAAACTGCAGGATGACGAGCAGCAGATGGCAGGTCTGCGCTTTCTGAATATTCTGGAAGATGACCAGGGCCGCATTGATCTGGTGGTAAAAAGCCTGCTGGAGCGTTTGGGGCAGGAGAAATAGGACCTTGAGGTGCACACAAACTGAGTCCCTTAAAACCTGTCATAGAAATGGATTAATGACCTCTGGGCTGCTTTCGGCCCTAAAAATGAGGCTATAGCATTTTTTTCAGGCCTGTTTAGGCCTAGGATTAATGTGATATCAGTAAGTTAACTTGGTTCGACCCCACCTCACCTCGCCAAAAAATACCCACAAGTCAAACTTGACCAACCGATTTCCTCATATACTATTGTTTGGAATTGTGCAGTTAGTATGATTTGAAATCTATTGTAGCACTGGCTGATAGCTGTGTTTTATGGTTTGAAGCCACTCCCTGATTTCATTGGTTCAGGAGGTTTCCAATGAAAGTCTCTCGTTGGCGGATTACAACTGTTTCAATCGTTTGCATTTTCCTCTCACCGTTTGCTGTCGCTGAGGAAATTCTGCTCGCAAAAGTCTATCGCGACTACCCTGGTTATATCGAGTCACCGACCTGTACAAACCCTCGCCTTACAAGTTCGCATGTCCAGCCTCTCGCCAGAGTTGCCGTGCGGGGCCAGCAGGCTGAGACGGTTGCTGTTGCAGAACCAGAAGCGAGCAGGCGTGCGGGAAAAATCTACCGCGACTACCCTGGCTATATCGAGGTGCCGACCTGCATCAACCCCCGTATGGCTCCGACATATGCGGTACAGCCTGGAGCAGAAGACTCGACAGCCGAGAAACTCGCGGCCGAGAAACTTGCTACCGAGAAACTCGCGGCCGAGAAACTTGCTACCGAGAAACTTGCTACCGAGAAACTTGCTACCGAGAAACTTGCTACCGAGAAACTTGCGGCTGAGAAACTTACTGCTGAGAAACTGGCGGCTGAGAAACTTACTGCTGAGAAACTGGCGGCTGAGAAGCATAACGATCCCGTTGTGTCTCAAGGCGCGGCAAGCATCTTGAGTGATGTCAGGATCGCACCGGGGCAGGTTGTTCTTGAGTCTAACGGGAAAATTGCCAAGTACCGTTACTTCACCCTGAACAATCCTCCTCGCCTGGTCGTGGATATTTACGAACTCGAACCTTCTTTTGAGGAACGCTCTTTCTCAACTTCGGACGGCTTCAATAATCTACGCATCGGGACACATAGCGATAAGACCCGGCTGGTCTTCGATGCTCAGGGAGCAGAACTGCCGCAATACACAGTGGAAGAGAATTCTACGGATATCCGCATATCATGGGATAAGATAAAGAGTGGTGAAATTGCTGAAGTCATGCCCGTCGTAACAGCCGAGAAACTCGCAGCTGAGAAACTCGCAGCCGGGAAACTCGCAGCCGGGAAACTCGCAGCCGAGAAGCTCGCAGCCGAGAAGCTCGCAGCCGAGAAGCTCGCAGCCGAGAAGCTCGCAGCCGAGAAGCTCGCAGCCGAGAAGCTCGCAGCCGAGAAGCTCCCCGCTCTTCCCTTCCTTCGTGGCGACACTGGAGGAAACTGATCTGGCGGTGCTTGAACAACTTGTTGAGCAACTCAAGACACAAAAGCTGATCAAAATAGACGTGATCGGACATACCGACAATCTGCCGATCGTCGAACGAAGTCGGCATATTTTTGCCGACAATATGGCCCTGTCACAGGCTCGTGCACGCAATGTTGCTGCATACTTGCAAAAGCAACTTGGAATCCCACCTGAGGCCATCAGCCTGCGTGGCCTTGGCGACAGCAGGCCAGCGGCTGACAATACGACCGACGCCGGCAGAGCACTCAATCGCCGCGTTGAGGTTTTCATGGTCGTCGAACCAATCGAATCAATCGCTCTGCTTGACCCGGCCACAAACAAATGACTAATACTGTCTAACTTCAAATTAACTGCTAAACCATCAAGGGCGGCGCAAGCCGCCCTTCTCTTTATTGAATCGGCGGTAAAAAGCCGGCTGGACCGCTTGAGGCAGGGCCCAATTAAAAGAAGTCAGTCATAAGCTAATGTCTGGTAATTATGATTTGCCACCACAAACTCAAGACCCATCGATATATTACATCCAGACAGACAACATCCCGCTTCATCCAACGGTAACAACCACCATTGCATTGAACCACACCACACCAGCGCCCATCGTGATAGCACATGCCCGATATGCAGCATCTTGCCTCGTCAAGAGGCAAGCATTCTCCGTTACAGACAGCTCCGCACTCTCCACTTGAGAGAGTACAGGCGTCCGAGTCTTCACAAGTCTCAGGATATGCTGCGGTTGCCGACATCGAGAATCTGAAGGAACTGTCACCTCTTTCCTTGGAGGTGAATCGCTTTATCACATCAGTCAGCGTTTTTTCATCAAAACATAGGAGATGAAAAAGGTGAACGTGTCTTTTAGCCGACCCCGGTTGACAGTAAACTCAGCCAAGTTGAGAGACTTTGACTCCTGAGTTCTACACACAGTTCAACTTTTGTCATTGCAACCCTTTCTTCCAGGTCTTTCTTTGATAAAATCTGGACTGTTAATCGCGCAAATTTCAGGAAACTATTCTCGAACAAACAGGTCGTGGATCATGAAGCCGCAGCATTACAAATCGACCCAGATCGCCAACGTTGCTTCTCCGGCGCTGGGCTTTATTCTGAGCATTCCCGGGCTGATTACCTTGCTCCTTCATGCGCGCAGCGAAGGGAATAGCGTTCATCTCCTGACCTTTAGCATCTACGGCTTGAGCCTGGTCATCTCCTATGCGGTGTTTACGCTGTATCATATCTTTAAATTTAATGCCCGCTGGGGAAAGATATTCAGAATCCTCGATCACGCGACAATCTTTCTGCTTATCGCCGGAACCTACACCCCGTTTTCCCTGGTTTTCTTGCGCGGTAACTGGGGCTGGACCTTGTTTGTCACGGTGTGGGGGATTGCAATAATGGGGGTGATTTTTAAAATTTTTTACATCGAGCGTTTCAAGATACTGGGACCGCTGATCTATCTGGCGATGGGCTGGTTGATTGTTTTTGCTATCAAGCCCGCGATTGAATTAATCCCTGCGTCAGGATTGCTGCTGCTGTTGGCCGGCGGTTTGTTTTATAGTTTCGGGCTGATTTTTTACGCCTGGAAGCGACTGCGCTTTCATCATGCGATCTGGCATCTCTTTGTTCTGGCGGGGAGTGCCTGTCACTACATAGCGGTCTATTCCCACATCATTGAGGTCGGTCCGCAATAGTGGACACCAAGCGATTCGCCCTCGACATGGTCCCCTCCAGAATTGTACATAGCAATTGAGATTAAATGTAATTTTACCCGCAATACGGGGCAAAAAGGCTAAAAACGGGCTTAAAATTGATAATTTACGCTTATAATTTAGTTTTTTGGCTAGGTCAGCCCTCCCTATGTCCAAGGTCCATGCCAATGAGGCCATGCCCCAACGCCTGAGCGAAACGCTGTGCCCAGCGGTACTGGCTGGTTGCGTCCGATATCTCGTTCTGCCGGAATTCCACCTGGACATGCGGCAGCCCCCGGCGCAGGGCATGGAACGGGAGGCTGTAGTCGGTTTCCGGATCGACGTCATAGGGTTGATTGTCACCCACGATCAGGTCACCGGGCCGCCGCAGAGCGGCAAGTACAGGCTCGGCAATCCGGCGGTCGAGATGGCTCGAGATCGCTATTTGCCAGGGCCTCGCTACCCCGGCAAGCGAAGCCGTCATGGAATGAATAGCCACCAGGACCGATGGTATGCCGCGCGCCGCGCGCTCCTGCAAGACCACCTCAATTGCCTGGTGATACGGGTGAAACCACCGTTCGATACGGAGCGCCCTGGCGGTTTCACTGAGGTGCAGGTTGCCAGGGATGACTGTGCCGTCGCTGGTTGCCGGGATCAGGTCCACGGTGTTGAGTTGGCGGTTGCAGTCGATCACCAGGCGCGAGGTGTTGCAGAGGATTGCCGGTGCATCGAAGATTTCCGAGAGCGCCGCCGTGACACCCGCCGCGCCGATATCCCACGCAATGTGCCGGTCGAGCTCAGACGCCGGCAGACCGAGTTGGTGAAGTTCCGCCGGGATGTGGTTGCTGGCGTGGTCGCAGAGGAGAACAATCTGGCCGCCCCCTTGGGGCCGAAGGGTCTGAGCTGTCGTCACGGCGGCCTCATTCAGCCGTCTCGGTAACGTCGACGGTGACCTTCATGCTGAGGAAGGCCTTCGCAGAACCCGTGTAGGTCCCCCACAGGGGGAGCACATGTTGGGGGGCCCAGGCCACGCCGACGCGGATCAGGTTGCGGTTGCCGATGATGCTGTTGGTCGGGTCGAAATCGACCCAGCCGGCACCAGGCAGATAGGCTTGCATCCAGGCATGGGTGGCTCCGCCCCCGGCGAGACCCGAGCTGTCGGGGACAAAGATATAGCCGCTGACAAACCGTGCGGCGATGCCGAGTGATCTGACCGCATCGATCATCAGCACCGCAAAATCCCGGCAACTGCCTCGACCGATCAGCAACGTCTCTTCAGCCGACTGCACACCTTTTTCAAGACGGCGGTTGTAGGGGATTTGCTCACAGATACCTCTGGTCATCGCACGCAGCAACTTCATCGTGTCGGTGGTCTCCGCTGGATCGAGAAACTGCAACGCCCAATTGGCGACTCGCTCGCTCGGGGAGTCACGATCCAGGGCGCGGATGAGATTGGGCAGGTCCTCATCGGCATAGCGGAAAGGATACTGACGGGCATAATCCTCAAGCGGATACTCCGGCAGGGTGTCCTCGAAATGTTCGAGGGTTACGGTGCTTTCGAAGCGGAGTTCGGCAACGGGGCCTGCAAAAGTGGCGATAGCGACGGAGTTATCGAAGGGATCGTGCAGCCAGCGCAGCTGCGCGGGTTGCGGTGTGATAGCGAGTTTGATGCCGATTAACCGCAGGTCGTGACTCTCACGTGGCCGGATCATCATGCGGTGTTCGCCGAGGATGACCGGTTCGCGATAACGGTAGACAGTCGTATGATTTACTGTGAGAAAAGACATCAGCGGGCTGGTCCGGACCATTAATTGTCTGGAATCTCATCGGTCCAGACCCGGAAGCTCTCCAGTGTGTTGGGGCCAAAGGTCGTCGTAATAGCGACATCGCAGGCATCTCGACCGCGCGCCATCAGGATGCGACCCCGGCGGGGCACATTGTTGCGCGGGTCAAAGGTGTGCCAGCGACCGCCTATCCAGGCCTCGAACCAGGCAGCGAAATCGCCTACGCCGTAAGGGAGGGGGGTTCCGAGATCGCTCAGGTAGCCGGTGCAGTAGCGCGCCGGGATATTCAGGCAGCGGCAGAAGGTCATAGCAAGATGCACGTAGTCGCGGCAGACCCCGGTCCGATGGTTAAAGACCTCCGCGGCACTGCGGGTTGCGCTGGCATTCTGGTAGTTGAAGGCAATGTGGTTATGAACGTAATCGCAGATATACTGCACGCGCGGGTATCCAGGAGTCATGTCGCCAAAGAGTTGCCAGGCCGTCTGCGACAACAAGTCCGTCTCGCAATAGCGGCTGCCCAGCAGATACACCAGGGTTTCTTCAGGCAGATGCTGCACGGAGTCCTGCCTGGCGTCGGGAAAGATCTCGTCGGGATGATTGTTATCTCTGACAATAGCATCGGTTGTCAGGCGGACGCGTCCGGCAGGTGCCAGCGCGCGGTTACACCAGTTGCCGAAGATGTCATGAAAGCCGGTGATCGAGATCGGTGGCTCGGTGATAAGGCGATCGGGGACGATCAGGTCGGTACCCCGCGAATGGTGGATATTCACGAGAAGGATGATCGGTGTCGGCTGTGGAAAGCTGTAAATCAGTTCGTATCCGGCTCGGAGCTGCACTGTTCCCCCCCTATCGTAGTCGTTCTGGTAACTCGGGTAATTCCAGGGATATTGAGTCTTCAGGGTATGCTGCGAATTCTGTCGATCCGGTCGTCGGTAGCGGGGTGAGTCGCGAAAAATCCGCCGGCACTGCCTCCCGTCGTCTGCTGCAACCAGACCATGGTATTGACCATCCTCTGCTTACCGTCGGGATGAAGCCTGCGCAGGAGCACGACCCCATGCGAGTCCGCCGCGTACTCCTCGTTCCGTCCGTAAGCCCGAATCACCAGGCTCCCGGCAATCGGGGTGAGTTGCCCGCTCCCCGGGAAAAACTGGTCCAGCAGAACTGTCGCGACATTCAAACCTGCCCCCAGGGCCTGAGCCTTGGCAACATGGCCGAGGTCATCATGGGCAATCTCGTGGGCCAGAACTGATTCCAGATGCACGTCATTGGCCTTGCTCAGCAGCCCCGTCGTCACAATAAACCGACCGCTTCCGGCGCTCCCGGCATTGATCTGCGGATCGTCAACCACTTCGATCTGAACCTGACTGGTCGATATCGGGCGATCCATCTTCTGCAGAAGAGGAATCATCAGTCGCCGCAGCCGCTCAACCTGGGCAGAATCGACTTTTCCGCCGGCGACCGAGCTGGGTGCCTGCCGGGTGGGAGAAGAGCCGGCAGGAACACCAGCAAGCTCGAGGCAGCCGGCCATGAATATCAAGCTAAAGCCAACCAGAAAAACTTTAATCGCTACGACGGGTCTGTTCATATGATCGCTCACTGGGTCTTCGTAATAGCATCGCCCAGTATCTTCTGGGTCTCATGCCAGATATCTTCGATTCCGCCCTTCAGGTCTTCCCATTGATCATCACTGGCCACGGCTATCCCCTGCAGCTCTATTGCCGCCTGATCCCGCTTCAATTGCAAGGTTGAGATCAGTTTTGCAGATTCAAACTTCTCCCGAGGGGTGGCGTTTTCGGCCTTTTCCTTGAGACGATCGATCTGTACGTCCCATTCTACCATCTGAGCAGAAAATTTTTCGACGTACTCGTTTCGCTTGTCCATGGCCGCAACCTCTACTTCCATTACTGTGCCTGTCGCCGGGTCGTCCCAGAGTGAAAAGGAATATCGCTCCTTCATGCGGCTTGCTCTCGGCCCACAGCTTCCCACCGTGGCGTTGGACGATCCTGTCGACCGTGGCCAGGCCGATGCCGTGTCCTGCGTCGTGCCGTTCGCCAAGCCGCTGAAACGGCGTGACAAATCTTTCCACACACTCCACATCGATAATGATTCAGTTGCCCCGGACGTTAACACCAGGTGCTCAGGCTCTGCGCCCGCCAATGACGTTGATCAGGACCACAACAATAGCGATGACCAGCAGGATGTGGATAAACCCACCCATTGTGGTGCTACTCACCAGTCCCAGCAGCCAAAGAACGATGAGAATGACAGCAATTGTCCACAACATACGCGTCTCCTTTCTGAGCCTTGATTTTGTTCAGCTCTTTTTCTGTCCCATGAACAGCAGTGCGATCCCGCCGACGAGCGCGATCCCGCCGACGAGCGGCGAAAGGGGCAGGGTTCTGGTTTTATCAGCCGTCACCTGCAAAGGGCCAAGATCGACGACTTTTTCACTGGTCGTGTAGCTGATCCCCTGGTAGGCAAAAGCCGCAACGGCGACCACAATCAGGATGATACCAATTAAGGAATAAGGTTTCATTTTGTACCTCCTCACCAGCAATAACGATTCCCATGGCTTACTTTTTCCTTTGGGGCATTTCCCCCGTGCCATCTGACGCCCAGGGCCTTCGCCTTACTTGCCAAAAATTTTCTTGATCTCACCAATTTTACCTTGAGCTTTACCGGTTATTTTCTCGGCTTTGCCCTCGGCAGTCAGCTTGGGATTATCGGTGATTTTTCCAGCCACTTCCTTGACCTTGCCCTTCACCTCGTGAAGCGCTCCTTCTGCCTTGTCTCTGTTACTCGATTTCATGGTTTCCTCCAGATTGCGGTGACTGATAATTTTTCTTTTGCGAAAGGGCTAAGAACAAACCATCTCTAGGTTCGCTGAAGTTCCGCCGCTACCGCCGCTGTTTAAGTTCAGCAAGAAAGTTAATCGCAAAGAACGCGCCAACAAAGAACTGCCCATGCCGAATGTGCAACAATCTGATTTTAAACGGTAAAGTGGAAAGAGACCGGGTGATGAACAGGGGAAACCGGCAACGCCTTCCGCCATATTCTGCGGAACCGTCATATATGACAAACCAGGGGAAAGGAGACGCTTGGTCTTTTACTCTGTTGATATTATTGCCGGTGAATACTGGGGGAATGGGGTCGGACCAAGATAAGTACCTGACATCACCGCCAGACTGATCGTTCCCTCGATGCCAGACGGGGCCGAAAGATCAGCGATCATCACCCAGAAGTGCTCGCAGTTCCCGGCCTGCTGAAAGCCATCGGAAAATACGAGAGGTTTAGACAACTGAGCGCGACCTTGTCCCCCCTGCCGACCCCGCGGCCGCCAACCCGTTGGTGATCCGGTTAACAGCCTGATCCATCTGGCCATAGCTGAGGCGGGTCGATCCGCAAACCACGGCAGTTTTTTCAGGATACTGTTTGGCGCTGTGATCGAGCGCTGAAGCCAGATTGAACATGGGTGACTCCCTCCTGATGCCAACCGCAGTTTAAGGACTTTATCCATCAGAGACAAAGAAGGATCCCCATCTCTACGCAACAGCTTACAGTGCAATCTTCAAAGGGAAAGACCAAACAATCAGGTGCTGACAAAAACAGCCACCTCCGGTCTTATCCCGTGCGGTGGCTGTTGCGTCTATCTGATCTCTGCTCTAACGTCTTTCAGTTCAGCTTATGGGGATAGACCCAAAATTTGCAGGTTCTTGCCATAAGCATCAAGCAACGAATGCATGTTTGTCATGCCGTCGGAATTTCGGAATTAGCGAGCGGCAACTTTAGCGGCAATCTTCCCTATTTCCAACACTGGCAGTACGGTGATTTTGTCGTGGGCTGGATAGGCGTGTCGACCGGGATACACCACCCACAGGTGGTCGAGACAAAGATCGTCCAGCGCGCTGTGCATCGAGCGTGTCACCTTGGGAGTTTCGCTGAACTTGAATTCCACCCCGTAACGTCGTCCATGATTGAAAAAGAGCAGGTCGAGTTCAGCACCGCTGTAGGTGGCCCAGAAGTAGGCATCCGCTGGACGGAGGATGCTCATGGTCTGCTCCAGGGCGAAACCCTCCCACGAAGCGCCGAGGCGTGGATGACCAAGCAGGTCGTGACGGCTGCGGATGCTGAGCAGGCTGTGCAGCAAGCCGGAATCTCGCAGGTAAATCTTGGGGGCCTTAACCTGGCGCTTTGACAGATTCTCGTGCCAGGGCTGCAGCTGCCGCACCATGTAGGTGCCGGTCAGGATGTCGAGATAGTTGCGCACAGTCTTGTCGGAGAGACTCATGGAGCGGGCCAGCTCCGAGGCATTCCAGGTCTGGCCGTGGGCATGGGCAAGCATGGTCCAGAAGCGGCGCATGGCCTGGGAAGGAATATTGATACCAAGTTGCGGAATATCGCGTTCGAGGAAGGTGCGGATAAAACCTTCGCGCCAGGCGAGGCTGTCCTCTTCCGATGTGGCAAGCAAGGCACGGGGGAACCCGCCGCGCAGCCAGAGTCTCTCAATGTTCTCGTCCGGGACTTCCGTCGTATCAAACCCTGAAAGTTCAATAAACTCGATCCGCCCGGCCAGGCTCTCCGAGACGTTGCGGATGATATCGGTCGAGGCACTGCCAAGGATGAGGAAGCGGGTGGCATCTCCCGGGCGGTCCGCAAGGACCCGCAGCACACTGAACAGCTCCGGTGCCAGCTGGATTTCATCAAGGATGATCAGGCCGGTGAGCGCAGAGAGAACCAGCTCGGGGTTCTGCAGCCGCTGACGGTCGGCGGGGGATTCGAGATCGAAGTAGTGGGAGGGATGCTGCTTGGCCGCAATCTGGCGAGCTAACGTGGTTTTGCCGCACTGCCGCGGACCGAGCAGGGCTGTTACCGGCGAGCGTTGCAGGGCTTTGGTGGTTGCCGCCAAATGAACTTTGCGAATGATCATGTTGCATGAAATAACATTGAATATTCGGAATGTCAATCCGAATATTCAATGTTTATCGGTGGCCAGGTTCTGGGATTAAAGACAATTTTAAGGTAAAAAGCAAACCTCTAGGGGCAAATATGAACCAGAAATTGGCAGATTCTACTTTAGATCAGCCAGTTGGGCAGGTACGAACCCTTACAACTCGAATCTATCATTGGCTCGCCTGACCCGATGCTGCGGCGAGGTTGCTGGCCAACGTGCGACCATAACGGGTGTAGTGCTGCGGAGTCCTGAGCTTCAGGTGACCGGCGAAGCCGAGGACTTTGTTGTCGGACCAGAGTTGCTGCTCATCGCCCCCGACGTCCTCCATCCCCCGCGAGATGTCCACGACCATGAGATGGCAGTAGTACGCCTGTAGCGTGTCACGGAAGAGCCCATCGACATCCCTGTGGTTCAACAGCCCGGCGTCCAGGAAATCGTTCAGATCGGCGGATATACGGGACCTGTCCCCGATTCCCCGGGACACTTCCGTGGAAGTGTCCCCATCGTGTCAAAAACGGTGTCCCAGGCTGAAATGAAAGGAAACGTCCGGCGAGGCGTTGACTGCAAGGTCTTCGCCCACACCTATGTCGAGGAAGGTCCTCTCGCTGAAGCCTAGAGTCCCGCCAAGGGTCAGGATCACGGCCGAATCGCCGAGTTCTGCCAATCGACTGTCGTAGAGTGCCGTATGGACGTCGAGTTGGAGTTTCAGGGCCAGCCAGTCGAGCGGACTCCAGCCGGCACCCAGCCAGCCGTTACCGGCCCAGTCCTCGACATCCCCGGCGAGGCCATCGCCAGTCCCCAGCCGGTTGATTCCCACCCCGCCCCAGTACGCGCCACGACCGTCGCCAAGGGGGAAATCGCGCTGTGCCGAAAGTGCCAGGGAGAAATCCCATGCGCCGCTGCCGGTCAGCTTGTCGGCATCCCCGGTCGGCGCCTTGACCCAGGCCTGCAGCGCATAAGCCCCCTGGTCAGTCTTTTTGAATTGCCAGGCAAGCAGCAGGCGCAGGTCGCCGATGCCCGAGGTTTCATCCAGTAAACTGACGCGGTCAAGGCCGTCGAGCTGGTAGTGATAGGCAAGCTGGTCTTCCGGCAGATTATCGCGGTCGCCATTGGGCAGACCGAAGAAGCTATGCCAGTCAGCGACAAAGTTGTCGAGGAACCCCTCTTTATGCTGAACCCATCGGACATCAACACCAAACTGGAGTTGATCACTGAGCGCATAACGCAGCCCCAGGGTCGTAACCGAGGTCTGGCCATCGAGCAAAATGCTCTCACCGCCGCTGTCGTTGAGACTGGACAAATTGGCGAGGTCAAAACCGAGGCGGATCGAAGCGTGTCCGGCAGCAGGCTGACGGGCCGGCTCGGCAATGGCCAGGTTGTACACCAGAGTGGTCGGCGAGAGGTTGCGCACCTGGAACGGAACCAGATCAAGGGCCCAGCTGCTTGAAGCGCAGAGCAACAGGGAAGAGAGCACTGGAATCACGAATTTTCGGATCATAATGTTCTCCTTTACATTAGGACGCCTGGGGACACTTCCGTGGAAGTGTCACAAACATCTGCTCTAGGCGATACCGCTCGCCTCGCGCCACAACCCATCAAAAAAGTTCCGGGCATTAACACCGAGCACGCGATTGTCGTAGCCGCCCTCCTGCGCCACCAACGTCGGCAGACCGAGCTGGCCGATGGCCTTGCCGATGGCGGCGAAGTCCTGGGCGCCGAGGGCCCAGGTGCCGGTCGGGTCGCCCTTGGCGGTGTCGAGACCGAGGCTGATCAGCAGGAAGCGCGGAGCGTAGGCCTTGACCTTGCGCAACGCTTTACCGAGGGTCTTGTGGTACTGCTCGGCTGGACAATCCTCGGG
>Ga0209231_1000294_pt1 | contig 31578 bp, 26 predicted proteins | sample Deesub45470m_DNA_FD_188086 | JGI IMG/M metagenome (GOLD analysis project Ga0209231, IMG submission 188086) | Deep subsurface microbial communities from North Pacific Ocean - 450_OLKR46/470m Metagenome (SPAdes) (version 2) | ecosystem: Environmental > Terrestrial > Deep subsurface > Unclassified ... | reverse complement strand
TTTTAATAAACCCCAATCTATTTAAACCTGTATTGAATTTTATATGAATTGGATGTTTTTGAAGATTTAAGTTGGTGGCAGTCTCTATAACCGCATTTAACATACTTACTGAATAAATATTTGGCTCTAAGTTGTAGTTCAGCATTTTTTCTAAATTCACTTTTTGCGGATGCAAAACTAAAATAGGATTTTTAATTCCAGCGTTTCTTAATGCAATTCCTTCATCTAAATAAGCCACTGCAAAATAATCTACTTTTAAAGCCAAGTGTTTGGCAATTTCAACAGCACTGCTTCCATAACCAAATGCTTTAACAACTACTAATATTTTTGTTTCTTTAAGAAGTTTAGATTTAAAATAATTTAAATTAAAATCAATGGCCTTTAAGTCAATTTCAAGTGTGGTAACGTGGTTATTCTCCATGCTTGTTTTGGGCTTCTTTTATTATTTTTTCTTTACGAGTTGCTTTAAAGTATGCAGCCCTACTTAATGGTTCATATTCTTGTGTTTCACCCAATAAAACAAGTTCTTCACTTGCTGCAATTCTATGACTGTAATGCGCTAAATTTCCTGTTTTTGTGCAAACCGCATGAACTTTCGTAACATATTCAGCAGTTGCCATAAGTGCTGGCATTGGACCAAAAGGATTTCCTTTAAAATCCATATCTAAACCTGCAACGATAACACGAATTCCTTTGTTTGCTAAATCATTACAAACGGTTACAATTTCATCATCAAAAAATTGAGCTTCATCAATCCCAACTACATCAACATCATCTGCTAAAATTCTAATATTTGACGAAGAAGGTACAGCTGTTGATCTAATTTCATTTGCATCATGCGAAACTACTTTTTGGTCATCATATCTAATATCAATGGATGGTTTAAAGATCTCTACTTTTTGTTTTGCAAATTGTGCACGTTTCAGTCTGCGAATCAATTCTTCAGTCTTACCCGAAAACATGGATCCGCAAATAACTTCTATCCAGCCAAATTGTTCATTATGATTTACTGTATTTTCAAGAAACATTTTGTAATTTCACCATTGAAAGATTAATGTAAATTTTTTGTTTAAAATAAATTCAAAAAAATGCAGTTTTATTTTTTACATTCGTTTGTAATAAATTTCAAAACAAAATTTTGTTGTTTTAATACGTACAAATTTATTAAAAATAATACATCAAAAACTATTTAACTCATCAACTTATGCACAAAAAATTAGAGGCTGAATTAGTAAGTCTGGCACACGATATTTTACAAATGAAAAATAGAGACGATGTTAATGCATTGCATAAAAAAGCTCAAGACATTAGCGAAAAACTTTTTTTGTTAAAATTTGTAGAAGATTATATAAATACTACACCGGATTCTTTCAAAAACAAGGAAGAAATTATTGATAAAATTGAAAATGTTTTTGAAGAAGTTACTATTGAAGAAGAAACATTAACGTATGAATTTACAGAAGAAACAGCGGAAGGAAATCTAATAAGTCATGAACAAGTAGAAGAAATTTTCCATAAAGAAACTACCTTTATAAAAGATGATGCTAAAGATATTCCATCACTAAAAAACACATTGGAAGAAGAATTGAAAGATGCAATTTCTGCTGATTTCGCAGCTGATCTTTTTGAAAAAGCAACAAAAGAAAATCCAGTTGTTGAAGAAAAGAAACGTTCTTTAAACGACGCTTTGTACAAAAATAATTTACAAATTGGGTTGAATGATCGCATTGCTTTTGTAAAGTATTTATTTGAAGGTAATCAAGAAGATTTTAACAGGGTATTATCACAATTAAATACTTTTGATACAGAAAAAGAAGCTAAAAATTTTATATTTAAAATGGTAAAGCCAGATTATAATTGGAATGATAAAGAGGAATTTGAACTGCGTTTGCTGAATTTAATTGAGCGTAAATTCTTATAACCTCTATGGATTACAAATGGCTTGAAGAAGAATTAAAAAAAAGAACAAAATTTGAATATATCTGGGGAAGAAAACAACTTGATGAGTTTGATAAATTAAGTAATTTTGTATACAAAATAAAGGCTTTTGAAGAGGTTCTAAGTAAGATTGATGAAAATTTTAAGGAGTTTTCAAATTATGAAGAATTAAAAAACTACACGTTAAACCGGTGGTATAATTTTTGGTCGGCAAAAGGGATTGAAAGTATTTTTTGTGAAAATGAAAAAGTTTTTCCGCATCCAAATTCAAAAGATAAATACACAGATTTTTTTATTGAATCCATTCCATTCGACCATAAAACAACTGTATTTCCTGCAGGTTATAAAAAATCCATTCCGTACGCAATTGAGCATAAAAACGAATTAATAGAATGGTTGTACAAAAACCAAAGTCAGCAACAGCGAAAACATTATAAAAATAGACTTTTTATAGTGTTGGTAAATTTTGAAAATGAACAAGAACATTGGAAATTAAAAGCTGAAATTTCATGGTTAAAAAAAATAATTTCAACATATTTATGTAAGTTTGATCCCTTAAAACTTCACAGTTTCTATTTTGAAAATGAAGTTGTAAAGGCTGATATTATTTGGGCAATAAATTAATATATTGGTCATTGGGAATTTTAATAACTAAATCCGTAAATCGTACATCAAAAACCGTACATCAAAATTGTGAATTATATAGGATCAAAACATAAGCTATCCTCATTTATAAAAAAAACAATAGTAAATACTGTTGGAAACGACCTGTCTGACCTTGTTTTTTGTGATTTATTTGCCGGAACCGGTATTGTTGGCCGAACTTTTAAACCTATTGTTAAGCAAATAATTGCAAATGATATTGAATGTTACAGCTTTGTATTAAACAGAAATTATATCGGAAATCATCAAATCTTAAATTACGTCAATCAAATTGAAATTTTAAATAATTTAACATTGGTTGAAGGTTTTATTTTCCAAAACTATAGTGAGAATGGAAGCGAAGGAAGATTGTATTTTTCAGCTGAAAATGGAAAAAAGATTGATTCCATACGTCAAAAAATTGAAGCATGGAAAACAACAAATACAATAACGGAAGATGCGTATTATTTTTTATTGGCATCACTCATTGAAAGTGCCGATAAGATTGCAAACACAGCTTCGGTATATGGTGCCTATTTGAAAAAATTGAAGAAATCTGCTCAAAAAAAATTAATTTTAAAACCAGCAGAATTTGCATTTACCAAAACAAAACATCAAGTATTTAATAGCGATAGCAATGTACTTATAAAAAAGATTAAAGGTGATATTTTGTATTTAGATCCACCTTATAATGCAAGGCAATATGGTTCTAATTATCATATATTAAATACCATTGCCAAATATGATGCATTTGTCCCACAGGGTAAAACAGGTTTACGAGACTATTATCGTTCATTATATTGTAAAAAAAATGAAGTAAAGGATTCTTTTGAAGAATTGATAAAAACAGCTAATTTTAAATATATATTTTTAAGTTATAACAATGAAGGTTTAATGTCTGAAGATGATGTTAGCACTATCATGAAAAGCTACGGAAAGTATAGTTTAAAAACCATAAATTATCAACGTTTTAAAGCCGATAAAACTGAAAATAGAAATCATAAAGCAGCTTCAACGGTAGAATATATTCATGTGTTGGAAAAGAATATTTAACAGTATTTCTTTTTCATTTTATGAATTAAAAAAATACCATATTTAAACATCATTATGCAGCCTAAACCAATATTAATTCACACACATTTTCACTACCAAAGAACAGGTGTAACCAGAAGTATTGAAAATGTAATTCCTTTTTTAGCAACCAAATATGACACGTATGTTTATGGTAACACCATAAATTCAAGAAAAATATCATTTACTAAAATTCTAAAACTAGTTTTTTCTAAAAAGTATTTTGTAATTCACTGTCATCGAAATAATGAAATAATTAGAGCTTTGTTGTTTAGATTTCTAGGCGGGAATTTTAAATTGGTTTCAACAAGGCATGCTGAAGCGAAACCTTCATCTTTAACTACTTTTTTACTTCAAAAAACAGATGTCATTATTTCTTTAACTAAAAGTATGGCCGCCAATTTATCATTTCCAACTGTAATAATCGGTCATGGAGTTAATACCAATGTATTTAAGCCAAATCCCGAAATGAAAATAGCAACCATTCTTCAAAAAAATAGTATAAGTTGTGCGGGAAGAGTTAGAAAAGCAAAAGGGCAAGAGGTGCTTTTAGAAGCTGTTTGTCCGTTGTTAAAGAATCAACCGGACTGGGCATTGGTTATTGTTGGAAAGGTTGACAAACCTGTATTCTTAGATAAATTAAAGGAGATTGTTGAAAAGAATAATGTTGAAAGCCAAGTTTATTTTTTAGAAGAAACTTCTGATATTGCAACTATTTACCAAGCTTCACATACTGTTGTGGTGCCATCTTTTACAGAAGGTTTTTCATTGGTTTGTGCTGAAGCAATGGCTTGTGGTTGTAATGTTGTGGCTACAGAAAATGTTGGAATACATTCCGAATTAATAACGCCAAATAAAAATGGCTACTTGTTTGAAGCAGGAAATAGGATGCAATTACAACAAATTATGAAAAAAATTATGGGGGATGAGTTACATCATTTAGGAACAGATGCGAGAAAAGTAATAGAAGAAAATTACAGTGCTGAAGCAGAGGCAGAGAACCTTATGGGTGTTTATAGAAAATGAAAAATTCGTAGCGTTTTGTATGCGAAATTTTTGTAAATTAGTGTGAAATGAAATTGCAACAAGTCATATTTAAAAGGTATTTAAGAAGCTTTCATAAAGCTCTTTTCATTTTTATGCTACTTATTTTAGGTAGTTGTAAAAGTACAATAATACCCGTTTTTTCTTCGCAAACAGCACCAATATCTCCAAATTACGACACTACTTCTGCTTGGGCAATTTTACCAAATAGCTACCCAGAAAATTTAAAAAAATGGCAAACAAATAAGGATGTTTTACAGGCAGATGTCTTTTATATTTATCCTACGTTAAATACCGATAAAAAAGATTTAAGGTGGAATGTGCCAGTAACGGATTCAATTCAAAATGAAAAAGTCATCAATAAAGCTGTTTATTTTCAAGCATCTGCTTTTTTAAATGCGGGAAAGTTATACGTCCCTTATTATAGGCAAGCACATTTAAGGTCGTATTTCAGATATGACAAAGGCGGAAAAGAAGCCTTAGACTTAGCGTACAATGATGTTAAAAAAGCTTTTGAAAAGTACTTAGAATATTATAATGATGGCAGGCCAATAATTATTGCATCACATAGTCAGGGAACTACTCATGCCATAAGAATTTTAAAAGATTTTTTTGAAGGAAAGCCATTACAAAATAAATTAGTTGCAGCTTATATTCCTGGAATAGCCCTTAAAAAGGGTGAATTTGAACATATTAAAATAATGACGAGTCCAACACAAGTTGGAGGTTTTGTGAGCTGGAACACTTTCAAAAAAAACTATTATCCTAAAACATATAACGAATGGTTTAAAGGCGCTGAAGTTTCAAATCCAATTACTTGGAATGAGAGCAAAGAATCTTTACGTTCGGAACATAAAGGATTTTTATTTACCAATGCCAAATTATACTCTCAGGCATTACAAGTATTTGTAAAAGATGGTGTTTTATGGACAAGCCTGCCGCATTTTCCATATCGGTTTTTTGTTTTAGGTAAAAAGAGATATCACGAAGGAGATATCAATTTATTTTGGAAAGATATACGTGAAAATTCTTTTTTGAGAGTAAAGGCATATCTAAAAATGCAAGAGTTACTAACTGAAAATTCTAATTAAGTTACTTATTTCCAGAAGCATTTAAGTAAATATCAACTCTTTTTTTGGTGTTTCCAACATAAATTTCTTTTTCATTAATAATAACAGGTCGTTTTAAAAAAGTGTATTCTTCTAAAATGAGTTGTTTGTAATCTTCTTCAACTAGAACCTGATTTTTTAAATCCATTTGTTTGTATTTTTTGGCTCTTCTGCTAAATAAAATTTCGTAACTGTTTGTTAATGAATGTATTTCATCAAGTTGCTTCACAGTAATTGGTTCAGTTTTAATTTCTTGTAAAACATAACCGGTTAAATCCATTTCTTTTAATATTCTAAGGCAAGTATCACAGGTTTTTAGGTAATATATTTTTTTCATGGCTAATAAATATGCTTAAAAGTAAAAATACAGTGTTTTTATTTTAAATTTGAAAACTATTCATAAAAAATCAATCATAATGCAAAAACAGTTTGACACTTTAACACAATCAAGAAAATTAATTATAAATCTTATTGAAGAACATACTATTGAGCAACTGAATAAAATCCCACAGGGTTTTAAAAATAATATTGCTTGGAATATTGCTCATTTAGTGGTTACACAGCAACTGTTATGTTATAAATTATCTGGGTTAGAGTGCGCTATTTCAGATGAAATGATTTCTAAATTTCAAAAAGGAACTTCACCTACATTTACAGTTTCTGAAGCAGAATTTAAAAAAATAAAAGAGCAATTTTTAGTGTTGCCATCTAAGTTAGAAGAAGATTATTCAAAAGGAATTTTTAAAACTTATCACGAATATACTACAAGTGTAAATGTGACTTTAAGCACTATTGAAGATGGTATATTTTTTAATGCATATCATGAAGGAATTCACCTTGGAATTATTCTTCAACTCATAAAGTTTGTTTAATTACAAATGAACATTTAAAATTCACAAAATAATTTGGTAAAGAATAAGTACATTTGCCATCAAATACAATCTGAAATCATATATTTTTATTATGAAATTTAATACAAAAACAATTCACGGAAATCAGGAGCACGACCCTTCAACGGGAGCTGTTATGCCTCCAATTTATCAAACATCTACCTACGCGCAAGCTTCACCAGGGAAACATAAAGGGTATGAATATTCAAGAACAGGAAACCCAACACGAACTGCCCTTGAAAACTCTTTTGCAAGTATTGAAAATGGAAAGTTTGGTTTGGCATTTGGGTCTGGTTTAGCTGCGATTGATTGTATAATGAAGTTATTAAAACCAGGAGATGAGGTGATTTCTACAAATGATTTGTACGGAGGCTCATACAGGATTTTCACTAAAATATTTGAAAATTATGGGATTAAATTCCATTTTATAGGAATGGAAAATGCTGATAAAATTGAAAATTATGTTTCAGGAAAAACAAAATTAATTTGGATTGAAACTCCTACAAACCCAATGATGAATATTATTGATATTGAAGCAATTTCAAAAATTTCAAAAAAACATAAAATCCTATTGGCTGTTGACAATACCTTTGCAACTCCTTATTTGCAAACCCCTTTAGATTTAGGAGCGGATATTGTGATGCATTCTGCTACTAAATATTTAGGAGGACATTCTGATGTAGTAATGGGAGCCTTAATTGTGAATGATGATGTTTTAGCAGATAAATTGTATTTTATTCAAAATGCTTGTGGTGCAATTTGTGGACCCATGGACAGCTTTCTTGTGCTAAGAGGTATAAAAACACTTCACGTTCGTATGCAACGTCATTGTGAAAATGGGAAAGCAGTGGCAGAATATTTAGATAAACATCCAAAAATTGAAAAAGTTTACTGGCCAGGATTTGTAAATCATCCAAATCATGAAATTGCAAAAAAACAAATGAGAGATTTTGGAGGAATGGTTTCTTTTGTTACGAAAGGAAATAATATTAAAGACGCATTTAAAATACTTGAAAACCTAAAAATATTTACGTTAGCTGAATCGTTAGGTGGTGTTGAATCACTTTCTGGTCATCCTGCAAGTATGACACATGCTTCAATTCCAAAAGAAGAAAGAGAAAAAACAGGTGTAGTAGATTCTTTAATTAGATTAAGTGTTGGAATTGAGGACAAAGATGATTTAATTGCTGATTTAGAACAGGCTTTAAACTTAATTTAGGTAATATACATAGCCAACATGAATCCATAATAACCAGTCATTATATTTATTGGCGGGGTCTTGTTTTGCGTTTAATCCGTCAACATAGTTTGAAAAGAAATATTGCCAGCGAGATTCAATTAAAATATCAGAATATTCTCCCAATTTATGACGTGTACCAATACCTAAAGTTGCAGACATTGTAAAATTAGGTTCTACGTTAATAGCTCCCGGCACTTGCCATTTTTCATAAATGACAGAAATATCTTGTTTCCAATCTCCTAAATCAGATTTTAAATCGGGATTGTAATAATCAACCATTAAACCTGCACTTATATATGGCGACCATTGTAACTCAGGCATTCTTCTTGAACCAAAATCTACAATATCAACAATGTGAAATTCAAGTTGAGCACCTAAATTAATAATAGAAGCTTTTCCGTGCATGGCACGTAATTTTTCACCCCAAATAGAGTTTTCCTCCGCATAAATGCCAAAATGGTCCAATTTAGCAGACATATATGATAACTCCCCCCTTAATCTAAAATGTTCAGCAAAATAATTGGTTCTTTGATTCCATCTATATCGATAATCAGTGAAATTTAAATAATAAACAACACCAACACCCATACCAACATTACCACCAACATTGCTCATGAAATTATATCTTTGGCCGTAATCAGTTGTAAATGAAGCGGAACCAAAAATAAATCCAATTTCATGGCTATTATCATCTTGAGCAAAGGCTTTTGCAATAAAAAGAAAAAATAAGAAAGGGGCTATTATTTTCAGAAATTTATTCAAAATGAGGGTTTTATGATATCAAATGTAATAAAATCTTTTAAATTAAGTATTATATAAACTAATTTGAAGCTATTTTAGTATAAATGTTTCATTTAAATCCCAATTGGCCCTTAATTCTATAACCAAATTAAAGTATTGAACTTTTTCCGGAAATATTTTTTTTAGATAATTACCAGTGTCCCAATAACCATTATTATTAGTGTCAAAAATAGCCCTTATTACATATTTGTTGGGCAGTAAATTATTGAAATTAAGGGTTATATTTTCGTTCACTTTTTCTGAAGCTATTACTTTTAGTTTGTCATTTAATACTTCAATAATTATTGATGAAGTAACATTAGAAACTGTTAAATTTATAATACCATAACTTTCAATAGGTTTGGTTGTGAATTTATAGGACAAAGTATCATTGGTATTTTCAAAAATATCTTTTATTGAATTTGGCAATAATTTAAGTGCATATTGTGATCTATAATCCTTATCAAAATTAATGTAAAGTTTGGTTTTGTAAGTGTCTAATTTGGTTGAAAAAGGAATTGAAACAGAGTCTTTATTTTGAAATATAATTTTAGAATCATCAATTTTTGTAATAGGAATATTAGAGCTAATTGAAATAGTGTCTCTATATTCTAAAATTGAACCTATATTATTAATTAGTTTAAGAGAATCTATTTTTGAAGATCTTAATTTAACCGAAACAGTTTGTTTAAAATCAAAAGCGTTTGTAACATCAAATGTTAAGGAGTCTTTTTCAATGGTATTAAACCAATAATTTAGGGTGTCCTTTCCTTTTTCAAAAACTGATTCTTGCTTAAAATTACTTGGAATTTCATCTACTAATTTAACAGCTAAATTTTTAGCGTCACCTTCATAACCAAAAATGATATGTCCTTTGTTTGCCTCTACAGGTTTAAATAATTTAAATGGAGCAATTTCTTTAAATAATGAGATGCTAAATATGGAGTCATTTGGAATTGAGATTGGCTCTTTTACAAACCCAATTTTATCCTGTTTTGGGTTGTAAATATAGTTGTTGGAAGGTTGCTTTAAAGCAATTAACAAGTACTTTCCTGCTTTTAAATTACTTAATTCAAAATTTGTGCTATCTAAAGTGCTTGTTACGTATGTTGGCTTTTCTTTAAAAATGATGGAATCATTAAACTGTTCATTAATCTCATACAATAACACAGCTATATCAGTATCGGATTTTTTATGAAATGCATCCAAAACAGTTCCTTCAATTTCCAAGGAATCAATGTATGTTCCAGTAGAAAATATGTATTTAAAGCGCTTTAATTTATTTTCTTCATTATTATCAACAACACTGTTTCCAAAATTAAAAGTATAGGTGGTATTCTCTTTTAGAGTATCTAAAAGTTTTATATTAATGTCTTTACTCGCGGTCCCAACGGGTGTAATAATAGGAGGGTATTTTAAAGGAGGCGATACAACTAATTGTTTATTAATATCTTTTAATTTAATATATTCATCAAAAGAAATTTTGATTTTTTTTGATTTAAAATGAATGCTTTTATGATCTGGAAAAGCACTAATTAATATTGGTGCAATGCTATCTTTTAAACCACCTGTAGGTCTTCCTCTTTTGGCGCAATTAGTTATAAATACACTAAGTGCTAAAACTAAAAGAATTTTAAAAACGTTAGAATTCATTGAAATAACTTTAATGCAAAATAACAATTTATTTATTTAAAAACACACTTCATTCTGCCTCACAAAGCAAATTTTAATTATTTTATTTGGTGTATGCCATACACGCAATACTAATTTTTATTCCTTTTGTTTTTTGTAAAGCTTTACAACAAGCCTCAAGAGTTGAACCTGTTGTAATTACATCATCAATTAATAAAATATGTTTGTTTTCTAAAGCAAAATTGTTTTCAACATGAAATAGCTCTTCTACATTTTTCCATCTATCAAATCGAACTTTTTTTGTTTGAGTTTTTGTTGAAGAAATTTTAATTAATACATCTCCATTAAAAGTTGTATTTAATTTTTCAGCCAAACTTTCGCCAAATGTAGTCACTTGATTGTAACCTCTTATTTTTAATTTTTTTTGATGAAGAGGGACAGGAATTATACAATCAATGGTATCAAATCGATTGCTTTCTACTAGTTCATCTCCCAGCCAATTTCCAATAAAAGTTCCAACTTGTTGTTGTTTTTTATATTTGAGTTCATGTATTAATTGTTGAACTTTTCCTTTTTTTGAAAAATAGAATAGTGCTGTTGCATCTTCGATTGGAATTCTTCCAAAAAATGATTTTTCAACTAAATTCTCTTTTTCAAAACTGAAATTCGTTAATGGTAAATCATGTCTGCAAAATAAACAGATAATATGTTCATTTTCTATTAAATACTCATTACAACACAAACAAACTTCTGGGAAAAAGATATTTAGAATATCTTTTAAAAACTTCATAGCAAGACTTTTTTTAAAAATACAATTTTAAATTCGATTACACTTATTAATAATTACATTTTGCAATACTTTATTTTGTAATTTTGCGTTAAGTTTAAAAAACAAATATTTTAATGATGGAAGAAAACAAAAAATCAAATAACAAACTAATAACCATAATATTAGGTGTGTTGTTAGCGGCAGTTTTAGGGTATACTTTTTATAGTAATAGCGAACATAAAAAGATAACAGATGCCATTGAAGATGAAAAACTAGAAATAGAGCAAAATTTAGATAGCATGATTGTCAGATACGAAGATGCTATTGCTCAAAAAACAGCTATGTCTGGTGAATTATCTTTAGAAAGAGATAAAATTATTGCATTAAGAGATTCAATTAAAGGTTTAAAAACTATTAATTACAGTTTAATTAGTAAATACAGGAAGCAACTTGCTCAACTTGAAGTTACTAATAAAGAATTATTATCTATGAATGAATCCCTTACAAGTGACAATAAATTATTAACAATTAACTTAGACAGTGCCAATGTTAAAATTGTACAACAATTGGCAAAAAACGACACGCTATCTAATTTAAACCTTAAATTAACTGAAAAAGTTACCATTGGTTCTGCATTAAAAGTAAGTTCTGCTAAAGTTTTAGCAATGCGAGAACGAACCAGCGGGAAATTAGTTGAAACTACAAGATCTAGAAATACAGATGCTTTTAGAGTTAATTTTACCATAGCAAGCAATGCTATATCTGAACAGGGTGAACGTGAAATTTATGTTCAAATACTCGATTCAAAAGGAAATACACTAGCTGTTAAAGGTGAATTTTTAATGGAAGGTAACCCAACAAATTATAGTGATAAAACAATTGTGGATTATAAAAATGATGCAGTTGATGTTATTTCATTAGTTGAAGTAAACAGAGATTTTTTAACAACGGGTTTATATACAGTAAATCTTTTTATTGAAAATAAATTTGTGGGATCGTCAACAATAACTTTAAAATAATAAAGACACCCCCGAATTAATATTATTTAATGTTAATATGGTGGAAATAGTTTCGGCTATTTCCACTTTTTTATTTTTTAGAACTAAAACCTTTCCTATTTTTGCAAAATGGCAAATCAAGAAGATCAATTTAAAAAAGTAGTTTCACACGCAAAAGAATACGGTTATGTATTTCAGTCAAGTGAAATATACGACGGTTTAAGCGCAGTTTATGATTACGCTCAAAACGGTGTAGAATTAAAGAAAAATATAAGAGAATACTGGTGGAAAGCAATGGTGCAGATGAATGAAAATATAGTTGGCTTAGATGCAGCTATATTTATGCACCCAACAACTTGGAAAGCTTCTGGTCACGTTGATGCATTTAACGATCCTTTAATTGATAATAAAGATTCTAAAAAGCGTTATAGAGCCGATGTTTTAATTGAAGACTATGTTGCAAAATTGGATGCTAAAATTGAAAAAGAAGTTGAAAAAGCTGCAAAACGTTTTGGAGATTCTTTTGATTCGGCGCAATTTTCAGCTACCAATACAAGGGTTCTAGAATACAAAGAAAAGGGTGATGCTATATTGAAACGCATGGGACAATCTTTAGAAAAAGAAGATTTAGCCGATGTAAAAGCACTTATTGAAGAATTAGAAATTGCCTGCCCATTATCGGGTTCTAGAAATTGGACAGAAGTGAAGCAGTTTAACCTAATGTTTGGTACAAAATTAGGAGCTTCAGCCGATACGGCAATGGATTTATATTTACGTCCGGAAACAGCCCAAGGTATTTTTGTAAACTTCTCAAATGTTCAAAAAACAGGAAGAATGAAAATTCCTTTTGGAATTGCTCAAACAGGAAAAGCATTTAGAAATGAAATAGTTGCGCGTCAGTTTATTTTCCGCATGCGTGAATTTGAACAAATGGAAATGCAATTTTTTGTACGACCAGGAACTCAAAAAGAATGGTATGAAGCGTGGAAGCAAACACGTTTAAAATGGCATTTATCTTTAGGACTGGGAGCAGAAAATTACCGTTTTCACGACCATGAAAAATTAGCGCATTATGCAGATGCTGCAGCAGATATTGAATTTAGATTTCCATTTGGATTTAAAGAATTAGAAGGAATTCATTCTCGTACCGATTTTGATTTATCAAGTCATGAAAAATTTTCAGGTAAAAAATTAAACTATTTCGATCCCGAATTAAACGAACATTATATACCTTATGTGGTAGAAACTTCCATCGGTTTAGATAGAATGTTTTTAGCGGTTTTTTCAAACGCTTTACAAGATGAAGAATTAGAAAACGGAACCATACGAACAGTATTGAAATTACCAGCAGTGTTAGCACCAACAAAAGCTGCTATTTTACCATTGGTAAAAAAAGATGGTTTACCTGAAATTGCACGAGCGATTGTTGAGGATTTGAAATGGGATTTCAATGTTGCTTACGATGAAAAAGATGCTGTTGGTAGAAGATACAGAAGACAAGATGCTAACGGAACTCCGTTTTGTATTACAGTAGATCACGATACTTTAACTAACAATACTGTTACCATTCGATATAGAGATACCATGGAGCAAAAACGAGTTAAAATTGAAGATCTTCGTAATTTAATTAAAGAGGAAGTTGACGTAAAAAACTGGTTGATGAAAATGTAATTTTTATTATTTCAATAGTATATAAAAAAGCCAATCTAATTTTTAGGTTGGCTTTTTTGCTTTTTAAATAATATATTATTGAAACCTGTAACCAATAGCAATACCTCCTCTACCAACTACTTCATCATTACTATTACCTAATAAATCTCTACCTATACCTAGATAAATTTCGGCAACAAAACCTCTTTTGCTAACCCATTTTCCACCAGCTGAAATACCTACAGCAAAATCCGTGTATTTATCCGAATTATTACTATAATAAGTATCAGTAATTGGGTCATAGTAATCATAATTGTAATAATCTTTTGCTGTATGTAGCATTGTAAAAGCTTCTACAAAAAAGCCTTGGGCGTATTTATTTGAGAAGAAATGTCTGTAATATGGTGTAATAGAAAAAGTTCGATATTCATCTAAACTAGTAGCATCAGAATTTTTGTCTAGGTTAAAAAGCAGATTAACTCCAAAAGTGGATTCTTCATTAAGAATTCTTTCATAACCAACATCAAAAAACTTAAAACCAATTAAATTAGACATGTTAATTTTTAATTCATTTTGTTTTGTATCATCATTTTGTGCAAAAGATGAAAAGGTTATAACCAAAATTAAAAAGGAAGTAATGTGATTTTTCATAGTAAATATTTTTAAATTTAGTAAGCAAAGATAACGTCAAAAATTAAACCAAAGTATATGTTTTTTTAAAAAAGAGCTTTTAATTGAATAGTGCCGGTATGAATTGTTTTTGAAGTTTCACTTTTTCTGCCCAAGTAATTTAAATTTAAGTTTAAAAAAGAATTTATTTTTCGTTGAATTGTAACTCCCCAAGTAAAATTTTTCCCTGGTTGAAAACCTTCCAGCATTTGATATGCAACTGGGGAATAAGGATTCCCTGAAAAGGAGTTGTTAAAAATGTTAAAATCTGCTTTCAATGAATAGTTTTTGAGGGTTGTATTATTTAGTTCAGCACCAAATTTATCAAGTTTTAATTTTTCCATATTTCCATTGCTGTTTTTTTTATTTTTATGTTCATAAAAAATTGAAAAGAAATTGTTTTTTGAAGAATAGTAGGATAATTTAGGGAAAAAGGTAATACTGTTTAATTCATAATTTCGATCCAAATAGTTTAGTGATTCAACCTTATCTTTAGAGGTATTTCCAATAATATTTAAAACCCAAAACGCACCCAATTTATGTTCAAATTGAAATTGATGTAATTGTAAATTATTTTCCAATACATCGATAGTTGTAGTGGATTTATTTTTAGAATTGATAAAATTATAACTTGTTGAATATAATTGTTTTCCTTTGTTAAAGTAAATGGTGTTATTGAAATTATAATTTAACCCTAGAATGCTGCTTGAATTTGAACTGAATGGATTTAAATTAAAGGAGTTCCCTAACTTTTTTTGTTTACGGTCTATTAAAATAAAAGTGGAATTATAAAAATGAGAAAGTAGTTTTTTAAACCCATTTTTAGCATTCCATTGTTGTGGGTTTAAAACAATAGTTTGCGTTAATTTATTTTGATGAGTTGCAATATAATTAACGGTTGGTAGTATAATTCTTAAATAGGTAGCTTCATCAGAAAATTGAGAAATTTCAAATTCGTTAAGCTCTTTTATACTATTTTCATTGTAATCATTCCAAGTATAAAAACCTTGTCCGGGTTCCGTTTTTAAATAAGTATAATCTTGTTGAGGTAACGTCCCAGAAAGCGTTTGATATACCGTATTTAAAGTTAAAAACTGATTAAATAGTTGTTGTGTGTAAACCAATTTTGAATTCAAAGATTCTTCATCCTTAAAATTTGTATTTGCTACGGTTCGATAATTGACATATGTATTTAAACTGGCCGAATTTGTTTGTATAAACCTCGATTTTACATAATAGGTTTTCCATGAATTTACCCGTTCAAGTTTATTATTTTGAATACTGTCTGTTGTTCCAAAATTCAAACCAATTTGAGTATATACCTTTGTTGAATCGCCAAACCCAAAAGAAGCTTCATATTCATTTAATTTATGACTTAAATTATTAAATATATTGGTTGAAATAGCTGTGCGTTCATTTTTTTCAACGTTGGTTAGAAACCCAAACCAGCTTTTGTTTAATTGGTATTTTGTATTTACATAATACCTTAAAAATAAACCATTTTCTAAAGAGGATTTGTTAGTTAAAACACTGCTGTTAAAATTCAAAAACAGTCTTTCATGCGTTAATTTTCCATTTAATTGCTGTTTACTTGCCTTGTAATTGTCTCCAAAAGTTAAATTTTCAAATTCATAATTAACTAAATTATTTTTTTTGTTAGAAAGTTCTAAATTGGCACTAATTAATTTTTGATTACCTTGAATTGCTACAACATTCCAATCCCTGTCAAATTCTACATTTCTAATACGTTCAATACTTTTAAAATTTTGATGAATAAAATCATATTTTAAATTGCTTTTCAATTTCCAATTATTTTCAAAAATAACCTGATTCCAAACTAATTTCGTAGCAAGTCCGTTATTTGTAGAGTTATCTAAAAGTGAAAATAAATTTTCATCATTATTGCTAAAAGCAGTTTCAGTAGCAATAGTTGTTTTTGGGGTTGGTTTATAAGTAGCTTTAAAAACTGTAATTTGTAATTTATTTGGCGCAACTAATTGTATTACAGGATTGTAGTTCCCCAAATTTTCACCAACATATTCAAATATTTTTCCAATAGCTATAACTTCTTTTAAATTATAGTTCCCTAAATTTTGACCAACATAAGTGTAAGTTACATGATATAACTCATCATTTTCATTGGTTGAATGTTCAAATACTTCAGTTGTTCCAATTAGAATTTTTTTATACAAAATTTTATCTTCAGAAAAAGTTTCTAAAAGTGCAGAAGGCGAAAACATTGAGCTTGTATCATTTCCAGCAGCTGCTAATAACAGCTTTTGTTCGTTGGATAAATCTTGTTCTAAAGGTTGATTTTTAAGGTCATTCTCATTATAAAAATACCCACTGACGGCTAATTTGTTAGTTGTATAATCAATATTGTTATAGGTTATAAATCGGGTATAAACATTATCAGCATATTGATATTCAGCGGTAAATCGCATAGTTGAATTTACTGGGAATGTAGTTGAAAAAGTAATTTCTGCGTTGTTGTAATCAATCTCATAGTCGTTTTCTTCACCCCTTTTCAAAGGTATTCCGTTCATATAAATTTGTTCTGTACCAACTAAAATTAAAATATAGGAATTGCTATTTAAATCGGATAGTTTATAAGGGCCTTGATTTCCTTCTTTTCCATTAAATTGAATTTTTTTATATTTCCCTTTTACAATTGCACCCGATGTTTGAATTTTAAGTTCCGAATCTTCATTTTTTATAGTAGCATTTACACCTAAACCTGAAACCTTTTTATTAAATTTTAAATATTCAGTTTCAGTATTTTTTAAATAAATGTCACCTGCATTAATGCTCCAATGGTCACTAAATAATTCTATAAAAACCCTGTCAAATTCATTTAATTTGTAGGTGTCACCATTCTCTTGAACGGGTAAATTCGTGTCAATTATTGAAGCTTTCAAGGTAACCTTATCAGATAATTTTCCTCCAATTTGTAAATCTAAATTTGAATTTACTACTGCATTTTGGTTATTTCCAACGGTGATTCCTCGTGTAAAATTTCCAACAGCATCTAACCCTTCAAAGGGTTTGAAAGGAATTTTTTTCTGATTAGTTGTTAAACTATAAAGTTGTGTATGGTTAGTTGTATTTGGCACAATTAATTTTTTGTCGAATTTAAAATACGTTTTAGTTAAAAAACCGGGATAGGAAGTAAATTGAACAGTAACTACCTTATATTTCTCATCATTTTCAGCATGAAAAACAAGCAAGGATTTTGAAAAATCAATGGTATATTTTGTTGAATCAATTTCAGCAGATGAATTTGAAAAAACTTTGAAATTGAATGGGGAAATACTTACAGAATCTATTTTAACGGTATCATTATTTACCAAAAAAGATTTTAAATGTTGATTTTTAGATTGAATTTGAGCGCTTACAGAAGCACTTATTAGTAATAAAATTATTAGTAGTTGTTTTTTCATTATTAAACTAACGTAACAGGGTTAAATATAGTTTAAAATAATGATTGCTGCCGTGAAGGATTTTCGTGTTGTAAAAGCCATTTCTTACGCCATAAACCACTGGCATACCCAGTTAAGGAACCATCACTTCCAATTATTCTGTGACAGGGAATAATAATCCAAATAGGATTCTTACCATTGGCTGATGCAACTGCTCTAATGGCTTTAACATCTCCTAAAGTTTTGGTTTGCTCTAAATAAGTTCGTGTTTTTCCATAAGGAACATTTAGCAATTCATTCCAAACTCTTTTTTGAAAATCGGTTCCTTGTGGATTTAATTTCAACTGAAATTCTGTTCTTTCACCATTAAAATATTCATCTAATTGCTGCACACAATCTTCTAAATATTTAGGAATTTCTTCGTGAGTTTTAATTTCTTTATCAATAACAGAAACGGAATTAATTCCGTTCTCATTACCCACAATTTTTGCGGTTCCAATAGGTGTTTTGTAATATGTAGTTTGACTAAATTCCAAATATGTTTTTTGAATTTTTTGTGGTTATTGCTGCAATTTCTTGCGGACTTAACTTATAAATTTCTACTAATTTATCCAATACTTTTGTAATATAACTACTTTCATTTCTTTTTCCTCGAAATGGAGATGGAGCCAAATAAGGTGAATCGGTTTCTAAAACAATATGTTCAATAGGAATTTCATTTAAAAACTGATCTATTTTACCATTTTTGAAAGTAACAACACCACCAATTCCCAATTTCATATGGAATGAAATGGCTTTTTTTGCTTGTTCCAAATTCCCTGAAAAACAATGAAATATTCCAAAAAGTTTTTCATCTTTCACTTCTTCTAACACTTCAAAAATTTCATCAAAAGCATCTCTACAATGAATAACGATAGGAAGGTTTTTTTCTTTCGCCCATTGAATTTGAGTTTTAAAAGCTATTTGTTGATTTTTAAGAGAAGTTTTATCCCAATACAAATCAATTCCAATTTCACCAACTGCATAAAAAGTGCGTTTGTCTAACCATTTTTTTACAAAATCCAGTTCTTCCTCAAAATTTTCTTTAACGTGCGTTGGATGTAAACCCATCATTAAAAATACATTATCAGGAAAGGACTTTTCCAAATCAAGCATGGCATTTAAATAAGTTGAATCTATTGCCGGAATAAAAAATCGTGAAACGCCAACATCAATTGCACGCTGAATCATTTCATTTCTGTCTTCACTAAATTGTTCGCTATATAAATGTGTATGTGTATCGGTAATAATCATAATACAAAAGTAATAGAAAGTTTTTAGTATTCAGTTACAGTTTTCAGTTGTATTATAGTATAAACTGCAACTGAATACTGTTTGCTTTACAACTTTTTCAATAACTTTTTAGCTTGTTTATATTCTTCAGCACTTTCAGGAATTGTTTTTAAAACACGTTTACAATCTTCATACTTTTCTTGTTTTAAAAGGCTTAAAGCTTTATACCAAGTTGCTTTGTTTACAAAAGAAGAATTTCCAGCACTAATTTTATTAAAAATAACATCGGCTTCAACATAATTGCTTAATTCAAGTTGACTAATTCCTTTATACAATTCAATTTCAATATCATTTTGAGTTTCTGATAGTATTGTTAATTGCTGTAACGCTTCTTTATAATTTTTCGAATTAAACGCTTTTTCTGCATTTACAATAGCATCATTATTTTTGCCTCTAACGACCAATTCTAAATTACTGTGATTTGAAAAGTCGCCATATACAGGTTTTCCATTATTGAATAAGAAAAAGCTAATAATCAATGCAATACTTGCTGCAACCATTAGTTTTTTATAGTTAAATAATGTTATAATTTTTGTTTCTTTTTTAGAATTTTCTATGGGTCTTATGTATTGAGAACCTAAACTAGATAAGGTATTTCTTAATTCTTTTTCAGCTTCTTCATTTTTAAATTTTGAAGCTAAGGAAGATTCTAAAGCTTTGTAAATTTCGAATTCTTGTTTAAAATCAGCATCCGTTTTTAATTTTTCTTCAAAAGATTTTAATTCAGTATCTGATAATTCGTGATTTAAATAGTTGTCGAATTCTATGTATCTTAATTCTTCCATTTTAATACGCTTTTAGTTGATGAAATTCATTTGAATTTTTCACAAGTTGAGTCAATTTACCCATACATTGTGATTTCTTCTTACGAGCATATCCATAAGTTACACCTAAAAAATCAGCAACTTCTTCCATCGATTTAATTTTGAATGTGGCTTTTAATAATTCTTGACATTTTTTGCCTAATTCTTTAAATTTCGATTCAAATAATTGATGTTGTTGTTCAAAAATTTCAGTTTCTTCAACTTGTTGTTCTTGCTCTTCGGTAATAGATGTATCATCTTCTAAAATTGTTACCCTTTTATTTCCTCTTTTTTTAAGTTCATTTAACCATCTTCTTTTACATAATAAATAGAAGTAGGCATCAAACGGACAAGTAAGTATAAAATTTTTCTCTTTGGCTTGGTGATAAATGGTAACCAGTGTTTCTTGAATAATATCTTGAGCATCATCCGCATTTCCACTATTTTTTCTTACATAAGAAACAATTTTATGAGAAAACTTCGAATATATTTTTGAAAGTACTTTGCTGTCATTTTTCAATAAAGCTTCTATATATATATGGTCTGTGTGTTGTTTTTGATCCATTTAAAATAGTTAGGTTCAGCTAATTTAAAATTTTTTTCAGAAAAAAGGGTAACAAACTTTAAAGGTTGTTGATATGTAATTGTAAAACGAATTATAAACAATTAAAATTTAATAATTATGAAAACACAAAAACAAAATTTTACAAACTTAAAGAACAGTAAAGTTGTAAACAGAATTTTTAAAAGCGGATTAGCATTATTAGTACTTGTGAGTTTAACAAGTTGTCTTAAAGATGATGAGCCTAATAATCCACAACCAGATGGAGAAGCATTAGCTGCTCGTTTTTTAGATAACAGATTAGATGCCGTTCAAGAATTTACAGTAGATGCTTCAACAGGAGGAGTAATTACAGGAACAGAAGGAACAAAAGTAACTTTTTTACCAAACTCTTTTGGGTTGAATGGAAACCCAGTTACAGGAAATGTAACCGTTAGATTGATTGAAATTTATGACAAAGCTTCTATGCTTTTAAAAAACAGATCAACTTTAGGTCAAAAAGCAAATGGCGACAAAGAAGCATTAAAATCAGCTGGTGAGTTTTTTGTTGATGCAAAACAAGGCACTAACAGTTTAGAGTTATTAGAGATGGCGAATGTAGAAAGCAGACCAATTGGCTTCCCTGATTTTGAAGGTGCAATGCAAATTTTCAGAACTGGTGATGGATTAGATAATAATTGCGACGGAATCGATAATGATTGTGATTGGGTAGAAACTGATGAAGATGACAATGGTGAAAATGATGATGCTAGAGTAAAAGATGGACAAGGTGCTGCAGGTGAGTATGTAACATATACCTACGATATTGGTGATTTTGGTTGGACAAACCTTGACAAATGGTACAATTTTACAGGCCCAAAAACAGAAATATTTATTGATGTGCCAGTAGGATTTAACCAAGATAATTGTGCAGTATACTTATCATACGATGGTGAACCAACTGCTTTAGCAAGAATGGATGTTTGGAATACTGAGTTAGAAATGTTTACAGAACATTACGGATTAATTCCAATCGGATTAGATGTACACATTATTATGGTTGCTGAAATTGATGGACAATTACACTATGCAATACAAGGAACAACAATTGTTGATGGACATATAGAAGTAATAGCAAGTTTAAGCCCAATAACACAACCAGCTTTAGAAGCATTAATTAACGGATTGCCATAAAACCCACATTAAATTGGTAGTATTAATTTGTAACTCTCCAATCTTTACGATTGGAGAGTTTTCAAATATAAATGAGTATTTTTACTTTTAATTGAATTAGAATCCTTTTTTTATATTTGTTAAAACCGCATTGATATGAAATATTTTTTAAGCCTTATCTTTTTCTTAGTTATAAGTCAGGTTTTAATTGGACAATCAATTAAGAATGATACAGTTGCCAGAACTGCAAATATTGTTTATACTATAAATGGAAACAAAGTTTCATTTAATCCAGATACGCCACAATTAAATCAAATTGCAGGAGCACCAAAAGCATTTTACACCTATTTATGGGAATTTGGCGATGGAAACTATAGCAAACAAGAAAAACCAAATCATACCTATAAGAATAAAGGAAATTATAAAGCACAACTTTCGGTTACCAATAATTATGACGATGGAAAACCACCAACTACACGTCCAAAAGAAGTTTCTGTTGTTGAAGATAATTATGACACTTCAGAAAATGAAAAGCATAATTTGTTAACTGCACATAATGGTTTTAGATTACAAACCGACCGAGATCCGGTTCCTGAAGAAGAAATGCAATTTATTTTAAGTTATGGAAATGACAAAGAATATCCAACAAACGGAAAAATTTATGTGTTTTTCAATGAAAAAAAATACAAAGCTAAAAATTTTGATTTGCTTGATGTTCGACTTTATCATCATGAAAATGAAGTTTCTGAAGAAATAATCGTAGATAATTACATTTCAAAAAATGAACTCATTCAATCCACAGGAATTTCAACTTTTTTAGATGAAAAATTACTGGTTATAGATACGTTAAAACAAAATTTACCACTTTCTTTAAATGAAGCAAAAGCAACCTATCAGGATGTTAGAATATTCAATTTTGATAATTTGCAATCAAATGAAGAGCGAAACATGTTTTTTACGTTTAAAACAACACCCGAAATGTTAAAAGACACAAGTGCTGTTATTACCATTAGAAGTGTTTATGTACCTGAAAGAGGAATGGATTCACATAAAGTTCAGAATAAGGAAATGGAAATTGTAACTTCTCATGATCCTAATAAAATGGCAGTTTATGACACCTATTTAAATTATAGATTGGTGCGATTTAAGCGATTAAAATACAAAGTGCAGTTTCAAAATGATGGTGAAGGTCCTGCAAGATTGATAAAATTAAATGTTGATGTACCTGAAATGTTAGACAAGTCAACGTTGGAAGTTTTGGACATGTATCCTAAATGCCCAATTTGTCCTGATGAAGAAGTAAATTATAGTTGTTTGGATACGATTGTATCGAAAAATCAAATTTCATTTCAATTTAAAAACATTTATTTACCTGGAACAGCACAAAAAGGAGTTTATGATAAAGATTCTACAAAGGGATTTGTAAAATATTCGATGAAATTTGGGAAAGATTTTCATAAAGTAAAATCAAAAAGCAAAACAGCAATTATTTTCGATAAAAATGAGCCAATTATAACAAACACATCTACTTCAAGGTTTTCTCCGGGAATTTCAATTGGAGCAAAAACAGGTTACAATAGTTTCCCTTCTTTAAATAAATCGAAAGCTTATTTTGTTGGCGCCACCATTTCACCTTATAAATCTTATAAAAAATACTTGCAAGCTGAATTCATGATGGCAACGCATGAATTTGCCGATTTTAAAAGCGCAAGTGAAGAAGTTGGTATTGTTAATTTACCCAATGGAGAAATTATTGACAGCGCCATTCGCTTTGATGAAATCAGTACTGAATACACAAAATTGAATATTGATGTGGTGCCAATCTCATTTAGATACAATATAAATGGAGTTATAGGTTTGGGAGTTGGGCCACAATTTTCATTTGATATTTCAAATAAAGTAAATACAATAACAGCCTCAAATTACTACACTTATTTTAATAAAATGATTGGCGATCCTATAGATGTTTTAAGTAAAAAAGAAGAAATTCCAACCAAAAAACCTTCATTTAGTGATATGAATTATGGTGTTTTTGGTGACATAACGATTGGCGCATCTCGAATTGGTCCAAGTTTGGGTTTTAGATACATTTACAATTTTAATGTACCACATACTCAACTTCATTTTTATGCCATTTGGAAACTGTAAAAACGGATGATGTTTAAAAACAAACTGTTACTTCTTGTAATTTTTTTTAGCGTATCTATAGTTGCACAAAAGACATCTTCAAAGTTTAATGCCATTCTAGATTCTTTAAAAAAGAAAGACAATTATGCAGAATTTATTTACATTCATTTAGAGGAGTTTGTTAAAAATCCTACCATTGAAAATATAACTATTTTCGAACAGCTTTCAACCCGTTTATGGCGAAGTCCAAAAAATGAAAAAGAAGCAACTTCTCAACTTTACTTTTATATAAATTATGCGTATCATTTAAAACAATTTGGATTTATAGACCAATCAATCATTAATTATGAAAATGGTTATAATTGTTATAAAAAAAACAAAATTAAAAACTACGACATTATTGAATTTTGTTTAAAACCGTTGGCTAACAACTATACAAGATTGGGTGATGTTGATAGAGCAGAAGACATTTTAAAAATTACAATTGAAAAAGCACAAGAAGAAAAAAGAAATGACCAAATTATTGCAGGATATTCAAATTTAGCTTCGGTTTTTAGAACAAAAGGAGCATTTGATGTGGCTATTAATTATTTAAATTTAGCATTAAATTTAAGCACTTCAAAGCTAGAAAAATCAAGAATTTACTCTGATTTGGCTATTAATTTTTTATTATTAGGGGATTTTAAAAAGGCCGAAGAAAATGTTGATGCATCAAACAGATTAAATACTATAAATGATTTGGCTATTTTAACAAGAAATGAAAAAACATTGGGTGCTTGTTTTGTTGAAAAGCAAGAATTTAACAAAGCATTAATTGAATTTGAAAAAGCGTTGAAAAACGCCATAGCTATTTTTGGGAAAAACGATAGAGAAGTCGCCAAAATTTACAATCAGATTGCAGTTGTTTATAGCCATAAAAAAGAGTGGAATCAAGCTCAAAAATCCTATCAAAAATCGTTAGGAACGTTACTTCCCAGCTATCTTCCAAAATCTATTTTTGAAAACCCGCCAAGCACCTATTTTTATTCAGAAAACACGTTAAAAGATGCTTTTGATGGCAGAGCTAATGTGTTTACTGAGTTGGGAAATTACAAGGAAGCCTTAAATAATTATGAGTTGTCTTTTTTGATTGAAGATGAACTTAGAACTTCTTATTTAACTCAAAACGCTAAGCTAAATCAGCAACAAGAAAATAGAAACAGAAGCGAAAAATGTATTGATTTATGTTATGAGTTATATAAGGAAACCAACAATATTCAATGGTTAGAAAAAGCATTTCAGTTTGCTGAAAAAACAAAATCGGCCGTATTGTTAGAAACAAAAGATTTGTCTTGGAAAAAATCAATTTTAAAAAATGATAGTTTGTTTTTGAAGGAAGAAAAATTACTTTTTAATAAGGCGCAGCTTAATAAAAACATAACAATAGAGCAATTAAAAAATGAAGCTGCGGATGTTGATTTATTGGCAAATTTAACAAAAAAGCGTGATGCCGTTTTTACAGATTTACAATTATTAAAACAACAAATAGAAACAAAATACCCACAATTAAAAACAGTTAATAATACTCCAATTAAAATTAAGGATATTCAAAATAAACTTTTAAGAGATTCTCAAGTGTTTATGGAATTTTTTGATGGAAAAAGCAATGTCTACATTTTTACAATATCAAAAAAATATTCTATTTCTATTGATAAAATTGAAAAAGATGCTGTTTTTAATGAAGAAGTTTTAGCGTTTTTAAAACTTTTTTCAGAAGATAGAGGAACTGCTTTGAAGAATGATATTAGAAGTTATACTGCTTTAGGATTCAAATTATTTAAAAAATTATTTAAAGCTGAATTAGGCAAAGAAATTATTTTAGTTCCAGATGGCTTGTTTTCATTTTTACCTTTTGATGCTTTAATGACACAAAATACTTCAATCACCAATTTTGAAAAACTTCCATATTTATTAAAAAAAAGTAATATAAGTTATGCCTATTCAGCAACTATTTTATTGCAAACCAAAATTGAGAAAAGCAACAAAAAAAATGTAATCGGATTTTTCCCGATATTTAAAAATAACCACCGTAATTTATCTGAACTAACCTACACAGAAGAAGAGTCTGAAGGTATTAAAAATTTGATAAAAGGTGATTTTCTGTTAGATTCAAAAGCATCAAAAACAGCATTTAACAAAACGGCAGCCAATTATTCAATAATTCATTTGTCAACTCACGCAACAGCTGGTGATTATTATGCACCCCCTGCTATTGAATTTTACGATGAAACATTGTATTTGCCAGAAATTTACGGTTATAATTTACAAACCGATTTATTGGTTTTAAGTGCGTGTGAAACAGGTATAGGAATGTTAAGAAAAGGAGAGGGAGCTATGAGTTTAGCACGTGGATTTTCGTATGCAGGTGTTCAAAACCTGATAGTATCATTGTGGAAAGTAAACGATAAATCAACTGAAAAGTTAATGACTGAATTTTATAAAAATTATAAAAAATCTGGAGATAAATCGGAAGCTTTGTACCATTCTAAATTATCGTATCTAAGTGATGAAAAAATATCAGCTAACAAAAAATCTCCTTATTATTGGGCAAGTTTTGTGTTTATTGGGGAAGCTAATTCTGATGGAAATAATACTTTCGGTATCGGCTGGTATGTTTTACTTGGATTCCTTTTAATTGGCAGCTATTTTCTTTTTAAAAAAAGTAAATTTGGACAAAATAGTTAATTCATGAATTTAAACAATATTCTTTTAAGAAAGGGGTTTACAAAAATTAAACTCAAAAAAATAAATACCAACCATTTTGAATTAAAAGCAACTTTAAATGGTGTAAAAGGGCGTTTTATTTTGGATACAGGCGCTTCAAATTCGTGTATTGAAATTACGTTAGCTAAAAAATTTAAATTGAAAGTTGAAGATTCAGAAACCAAAGCTGCCGGAGCCGGAGCTATTGGAATGGAAACTAAAATTTCTACGCATAACGAATTGGAAATTAACGATTGGAAGTTTCTTAATTTTGAAATTGTGCTGTTTGATTTAACACATGTTAATACAGCTTTAACAGAGCATCACGCAAAAGCTGTTCACGGAATTATTGGAGCAGATATTTTAGAAAAAGGAGAGGCTATTATTGATTATAAAAAGCAATGTTTATACCTAAAAAAGTTGGTTTATAAATTTTAAAAAAGTCGAGTGAAACACTCGACTTTTAATTTTCTACGGGTAGTTAAATACTATAATTCCAATGCTTTTTTAGGATTGCTATCCATTAAAATTTCTACTGGATTTTCCAATGCTTCTTTTACAGCAACTAAAAAACCAACAGATTCACGACCATCAATTATTCTATGATCATATGATAAGGCAACATACATAATAGGTCTAATTACCACTTCTCCATTAATAGCAACAGGTCTTTCAACAATATTGTGCATTCCTAAAATACCACTTTGAGGAGGGTTAATTATGGGTGTAGATAACATGGAACCAAAAACACCACCATTGGTAATTGTAAAAGTACCACCAGTCATTTCATCAATCGTAATTTGGCCATCACGAGCTCTAATAGCCAAACGTTTCACTTCGTTTTCAACGCCTTTAAAAGTTAAATTTTCAGCATTTCTAATTACAGGAACCATTAATCCTTTTGGTCCTGAAACCGCTATTGAAATATCTTGAAAATCATGCGCTATTTTATAATCTCCATCCATCATAGAGTTTACATCAGGATACATTTTTAATGCTCGTACAACTGCTAAAGTGAAGAAACTCATAAATCCTAAGCCAACATTATGTTTAGTCTTGAATTCTTCTTTGTATTCATTGCGTAAATCGAAAATGGGTTTCATATCTACTTCGTTAAAAGTAGTAAGCATTGCTGTTTCATTTTTAACGGAAACTAATCTTTCCGCCACTTTTCTACGGAGCATTGAAAGTTTTATTTTTTCAGAATTTCGTTTTCCGCCAGCAGCAGATCCCATACTTGGAACTGCTTTTACCGCATCATCTTTTGTAATTCTGCCACCACGACCTGTTCCTTTTATTTCTGATGGAACAATTCCTTTTTCGTCTAAAATTTTCTTTGATGCAGGAGAAGTTGAACCACTTGCATATGTTTTCTCAACGGCGCTTGTGGTAACAGGACTTTCTGGTTTTGAAGTTTCAACAACTGCTTCTTTTTTTATTGAAGTTCCTTCAGGTTTTTTGGCATCCATGTCAATTAAGCAAACAACAGAACCAACAGCTACTGCATCACCTTCTTCAGCCTTTAAAGTAATAATACCGCTTTCTTCTGCGGGTAATTCTAAGGTTGCTTTGTCTGAATCAACTTCAGCAATTGGTTGGTCTTTTTCTACATAATCACCATCTTTTACAAGCCAAGCTGCAATTTCTACCTCTGTTATAGATTCTCCCGGTGAAGGGACTTTCATTTCTAAAATCATTGTACTATTTTTTAGTCTATTTTTTCTAAATCCATTGTAATATAATGGAAAAAAGTTTCTTTTAGTTAGTTGTGTTAAATACTCTATTTATAACGTTTTGGTGTCTCGCCTTAAATCTGGCAGCAGAACCAGGAGCTGGTACTGCATGATAAGGTTGAGAAATAATGTCTAATTTAACAAAATTAAAACGTTGCATCATAAAACTTGCTGCGCCCATATTTCCTGGCTCTTCCTGAGTCCAAATATAATTGGTTGCATTTGGATACTTTTTAATTACTTGTTGTAATTTTTCTATATGAAGCGGAAACAGTTGCTCTATTCTTATTAAAGCAACATCTTTTCTTTCTAATGTGGTTCGTTCAGCTAATAAATCGTAATAAAATTTACCGGTACAAAACACTAATTTAGTTACATTTATAGGATTGATGGTATCGTCAATAATTTCTTGAAATTCACCATCTGCAAATTCTTCTAAAGTTGAAACAGCTAATGGGTGGCGCAATAAACTTTTAGGCGTAAAAATAATTAATGGTTTTCTGAAATCTCGTTTCATTTGTCTGCGGAACAAATGATATAAATTAGCAGGAGTTGTGCAATCTGCAACAATCATATTATCGTAGGCACACATTTGTAAAAAACGTTCCATACGTGCCGATGAATGTTCGGATCCTTGGCCTTCATATCCGTGAGGCAATAAAACAACAATTCCGTTCTGCAATTTCCATTTATCTTCGGCTGCTGATAAATATTGATCAAAAATTATTTGAGCGCCATTGCTAAAATCACCAAATTGAGCCTCCCAAATAGTCAATGCGTTTGGGTTTGCCATTGCATAACCATAATCGAAACCAAGAACGCCATATTCAGATAATAAGGAATTATAAATTGTCATTTTTCCTTGGGTGTCGCTAACGGAATTCAATAAATTAATCCGTTCTTCAGAGATTTCGTCTCTTAAAATAGCGTGTCTATGGCTAAAAGTTCCTCTTTCAACATCTTGTCCAGAAATTCGAACATCAAACCCTTCTTGTAATAAAGTACCATAAGCTAATGTTTCTCCCATTCCCCAATCAATTTGATTGGTTTCAAAAACCATTGAATTTCTATCTTTTAGAATTTTCTCAGCTTTTCGCATAAACTTAATACCAGCAGGTACAGTAGAAACAATAGTGGCAATGTCTTTTAATTTTTCAACAGGATATTTTGTGTCTGTAGAAAGTAACATTGCGTCTTCACCTCTTCTAGTGAAACCATCCCAAGTATCTTCCATAAATTCCCTTACCTTAGACTTTTCTATTTTTTTTGCTTCTTCATACTCTTCTTCCAACAGGTTTTTAAACTCATCAATAATTCCATTTAAAAATGGAGTATCAATAACACCTTCATTAATTAATTTTTTAGCATAAATATCTCTAGGATTTTCATGTTTAGCAATAGCTTTATAAAGTTTAGGTTGCGTAAATCGAGGCTCATCACCTTCATTATGTCCATATTTTCGATAGCCCAATAAATCTATAAAAATATCTCGTTTGAACTCCATTCTGAAAGCCAAAGCCATTTCAATAGCGTGTACAACAGCTTCAACATCATCGGCATTTACATGTAAAACAGGAGAGAGTGTTACCTTTGCAACATCGGTGCAATAAGTACTAGATCTACCATCTAAATAATTAGTTGTAAATCCGATTTGGTTATTTATAACAATATGAATGGTTCCCCCTGTTGAGTAACCATTTAATTGACTCATTTGGGTTACTTCGTACACTAAACCTTGACCAGAAATTGCTGCGTCACCATGAACAATAATTGGAATTAATTTTGAATTATCTCCTTCATATGTTTTATCAATTTTGGCTCGTGCTATTCCTTCAACAACAGGCCCAACGGTTTCTAGATGAGATGGATTAGGAACTAAATTCATAATAAGTTCCTTGTTATTTTTCAATGTTTTTTTAGTAGTTAAACCTAAATGGTACTTTACATCGCCATCAATAGATTCGTCTTCAAAATCTTTTCCATCAAATTCGCCAAAAAGATCTTTAACTGGTTTTCTAAAAATATTTACAAGTGTACTTAATCGGCCTCTATGCGCCATACCAAATACAAATTCTTTTACATCATAATATTCTGTTGCGTTCCAAATAATGGCGCTAATTGCAGGAATTAAAGCTTCGCCACCTTCTAGTGAAAAACGCTTTTGACCAACATATTTTGTTTGTAAGAAATTTTCAAAAGTAACTGCCTGATTTAATTTTTTTAAAATATAAATTTTAGTTTCTTTAATATAATCAGGATGATTTGAGTTTTTATTTAATTTCTTTTGAATCCACTTTATCTCTTCAGGATTCCGGATGTACATATATTCTACACCTATAGAATCACAATAAATAGTCTCTAAATGCTTTATAATTTCACGCAGTGTGGCTATTCCAGTACCAATAATTTGACCTGCATCAAAAACAGTATCTAAATCTTTTTCAGATAATCCAAAGTTTTCAATAGCAAGTGTTGGTGTATATTTTCTACGTTCACGAACGGGATTGGTTTTGGTAAACAAATGTCCACGAGTTCTATAACCATTAATAAGATCTATAACTTTAAATTCCTTTAAAACATTTTCCGGAACCTCAAAGTTTGAATGATCTTCAGTTAGCGAATATTTTTCTGAAGCAAAGTCGTAACCTTGAAAAAAACTTCTCCAACTTGGTTCAACGGCATCAGGGTTTATTAAATACGTATCATACAAATCGGCTATAAAGCCAGTATGAACCGCATTTAAAAATGAAAATTTATCCATATTATTGTTAGTAGTCAATGATTTAATTAGTATGGGCAAAAATACGACTTTTACTAAAACCACCATTTTTATTAAAGGATTTTTTAAATTATTGCAGATTTAATAATATTTGGTAAGGAATGGTTAAAAAGTAGCTTTTAATAACTCATTTAAACCTTTAGAAATGAAAATTCTTTAAAACTAAAGATTGGTTTTAGCAATTTTTAAAGATTCGTTTTCAGGAAGTTACTCATTGGTTTCAAAAAAAAAGTAAAAAGAATCATTTTTTTTTGAAAAAATATTGCAAAAAGTATAAAACCTTGTATATTTGCACTCCTAAAAGAGAATAAATTCCTCCTTAGCTCAGTTGGTTAGAGCATCTGACTGTTAATCAGAGGGTCCTTGGTTCGAGCCCAAGAGGGGGAGCAATAAGTGAAGAGTTACAAGCAATTGTAACTCTTTTTTGCCCCAATAGCACAACCTCATAACCCTATTAATTTTTAAAGTATTAATGTTATGCGGTATAAAATATTCAT
>Ga0209231_1000293_pt1 | contig 31629 bp, 22 predicted proteins | sample Deesub45470m_DNA_FD_188086 | JGI IMG/M metagenome (GOLD analysis project Ga0209231, IMG submission 188086) | Deep subsurface microbial communities from North Pacific Ocean - 450_OLKR46/470m Metagenome (SPAdes) (version 2) | ecosystem: Environmental > Terrestrial > Deep subsurface > Unclassified ... | reverse complement strand
ATATTTTGAAAAATCGCCTTTTAATACACAAATAAAGCAATTTGTTGGAAATGCTTTGGATATTATTCCAACTCTAAACCAAAAATTCGATCTGGTTTTTATTGATGCGGATAAAGAAAATTACATTACGTATTTTAAGATGATTATAGATAAAATGAATTCGGGCGGTGTTATTTTATCGGACAATGTGTTGTGGAGCGGGAAAGTTGTTGAAAAAATTGAACCCAATGACAAAGACACCAAAGCATTGGTTGCGTACAATGAAATGTTGAATAATGACGACAGAATTGAAACGATTTTGCTGCCAATCAGGGATGGATTGTCGATTAGCAGGGTAAAATAAGCAGGAATTTTCTGATGCGATAATTTGAAAATTATCTATCTCTTTTAACAGACCCGTTTTCTTCTTCTTTGGGATCTTTTACTTCTTTAGCTGGTGCTGGAGAATTTTCACTAACATTTTTTAATTCTTCTGTTGGCGTTGCAGAATTTTTAAGGTCTATGGCGGTGGTTGAGGAATCGGCCGTAATATTGGCTGAGATGTCAGTTACTGTATTTTTTGCATCCTTAGGCTTGGTAAAATAACTTACCAAATTTCCGTCGGCATCTTTTAAAGGATTTATGGATTTTTCAATATCATCCGTAACTTTTTTCATTGGGTTAGAAAAGTCGTCAAAATTGTCTTTTATCCGGTTTACCTCATTTCTCACTTTTGCGGCAACATCAATATCTAGGTCGTTCTTTTCGGCGGTATTTTGTATTTCACGCTTAATATCATTGGTTGCATTTTTAATTTGACGCATTCCTTTTCCCAGTTCGCGTGCAATTTCTGGAAGTTTATCCGCCCCAAAAACCATCACAACCACCAATAAAATTACAAATATTTCGCCACCGCTGATAAATAAAAACATTTTTAAATATTTTAGAGGACAAAGATAGTTAAAAAACGATTCAATGAATAAATCTTAACAAACTCCTAAAAATAATTAACATTATAAAAACAAAATATCCAAAATTATTTACTTTTTGGTTAGCATCCGTTTTATTTCATTCAATTTCATCAAGGCTTCAATTGGCGTAAGCGTATCAATGTTGGTGGAGAGAATTTCTTCTTTGATGTTTTCCAGCAAAGGGTCGTCCAGCTTAAAAAAGCTCAGTTGCAGTTCGTTTTCAGATGCCGTTTTCAAGGTTTCTTTTACGGCGGAGTTGGTATGGTTTTTTTCAAGTTGCTTCAGCATTTTTGTGGCTCTGTGAATAACGGATGATGGCATTCCGGCTAATTTTGCCACATAAATACCAAAGCTGTGTTCGCTGCCGCCAGGAACTAATTTTCGCAGAAAAACCACTTTGTCTTTCAATTCTTTTACGGAAACGTTGAAGTTTTTTACACGTTCAAACGTATTGGTCATATCATTTAACTCGTGGTAATGCGTGGCGAACAGTGTTTTTGCATTTGATGGATGCTCGTGCAAATATTCTGCGATTGCCCAGGCAATTGAAATCCCGTCGTATGTGCTTGTTCCCCGGCCAATTTCATCCAACAACACCAAACTTCTTTCAGAAATATTGTTCAAAATACTGGCGGTTTCATTCATTTCAACCATAAAAGTTGATTCGCCCATAGAAATATTGTCACTGGCGCCAACGCGCGTAAATATTTTGTCAACCACTCCAATTCGGGCGTTTTGCGCAGGCACGTAACTTCCCATTTGCGCCAATAGCACTATTAAGGCAGTTTGACGTAAAATGGCCGATTTACCGCTCATATTCGGACCGGTAATCATAATAATTTGTTGTTGGTTTCTGTTTAAAACAACGTCATTGGCAATATATTCTTCGCCTATTGGCAATTGCTTTTCAATCACCGGATGGCGGCCGTTTTTAATTTCCAAATCGGTACTTTCATCCAAAAGCGGACGTACATAATTGTTTTGTTTGGCCACTTCGGCAAAAGAACTTAAACAATCAATCTGTCCAATTAATTGGGCGTTTAGCTGTATGGGCTGAATGGAATCCATCAGTGAACTAATCAGTTCCGCAAAAAGTTCATTTTCGAGTTTTCCAATTTTCTCTTCGGCGCCTAAAATTTTGATTTCGTATTCTTTTAATTCTTCGGTGATATAGCGCTCGGCGCTTACCAAAGTCTGTTTTCGAATCCAATCTTCAGGCACTTTGTCCTTATGCGTATTTCGAACTTCAATATAATAGCCAAAAACATTGTTGAAGGAAATTTTTAAGGAAGAAATGCCGGTGCGTTCAATTTCACGCGCCTGCATATTGTCCAAATAGCCTTTTCCCAAGGTAGAAATAGCGCGTAATTCATCCAATTCGGCCGAAACGCCGCTTGCAATGGCATTTCCTTTATTGATATTTACGGGAGCGTCTTCGTTTAATGTTTTGGAAATTTTTTCGCGAATGGTGGTGCAGCTTTGCAGTTGTTCTCCAATTATTTTTAGTGCTTCGTTATTGCTTTTTTCTGCGGCTTCTTTTATGGGAACGATGGCGTTCAGGGAATTTTTAAGCGCCACAACTTCCCGTGGATTCACTTTTCCCACCGCCACTTTTGAAACCAACCGTTCAATATCGCTAATTTGCTTTATTTGATAAGTGGTCAGCTCAAAAAAATCGTCGTTGTCCATAAAATATTTTACAATATCGTGGCGTCTTTTGATGCGATTTAAATCTTTTAAAGGCAATGCCAGCCAGCGTTTCAGCAATCTGCCGCCCATAGGCGAAATGGTTTTGTCAATTACATCCAATAGCGTAACGGCATTTGGAGAACTGGAATGGTACAGTTCTAAATTTCGAATGGTAAACCGGTCCATCCAAACATAGTTTTCTTCGGATATGCGATTGATGACGGCAATATGCTCTAATTTGTTGTGCTGTGTTTCTGAAAGATAATACAAAACCACTGCCGAAGCGATAATGCCTTCTTCCAATTCTTCAATCCCAAAACCCTTGAGAGTTTTCACTTTAAAGTGGTTTGTTAAGGCTTCGTTGGCATATTCAGACTTAAAAATCCAGTCTTCTAAATAAAAATTATAAAAGCGGTCACCAAATAATTCGTTGAATTTTGCTTTGTGCTGTTTTTGTACCAATACTTCGCTCGGACTAAAATTTTGCAACAGTTTGTCAATGTATTCTACATTTCCCTGTGCGGTTAAAAATTCACCGGTGGAAACATCTAAAAATGAAATGCCGAGCAGTCTTTTTCCAAAATGTATCGCTGCTAAAAAGTTATTGGTTTTAGACTGTAAAACCTCGTCGTTTAAAGAAACACCAGGCGTTATCAATTCCGTAACGCCGCGTTTTACGATGGTTTTTGTCATTTTTGGATCTTCCAACTGGTCGCAAATTGCCACGCGCATTCCGGCTTTTACCAATTTTGGAAGATAGGTGTTCAGCGAGTGGTGCGGAAATCCGGCCAAAGCAGTTTCGGATTCGCTTCCTGCGCCACGTTTGGTTAAAACGATTCCTAAAACACGGGATGCTTTTTTGGCGTCTTCACCAAAAGTCTCATAAAAATCGCCAACCCTAAACAACAACATCGCATCAGGATATTTGGTCTTGATGGCATTGTATTGTTTCATTAAAGGAGAGACTTTATCGATTTTTGACGCCAATTTTTTAAGAATTTACATTAGTTTTGCGAAGTTACATTTTAATTGAAAGATTCAGCGTTTCAACAAATAAAAAAAACAATGAGAAAATTAAAAAACAGTGAATTGGAACGATTGGATGTTGAAGCGTTTAAAAAAACGGCTAAAATTCCGCTGATTGTTGTTCTTGACAATATCAGAAGTCTGAACAATATTGGATCGGTTTTTAGAACCAGCGATGCTTTTTTGATCGAAAAAATTTATTTGTGCGGCATCACGGCAAAACCGCCGCATAAGGACATACATAAAACCGCTTTGGGCGCGACCGAATCTGTTGAGTGGGAATACGTTGAAGATACACTTGAACTTATTGAAAGGCTGAAAGATTCAAAAATTAAAATACTGGCGATTGAACAGGCCGAAAACAGCACGATGCTGCAAGACTTCACCGTTGAGCCCAAGCAAAAATATGCGGTGGTATTTGGGAACGAAGTAAAAGGCGTCCAGCAAAAAGTGGTTTATGCTTGCGATTATTGCATTGAAATTCCGCAATTTGGCACCAAACATTCGTTGAACATTTCTGTAAGTGTAGGCGTTGTGCTTTGGGATTTGTTCAAGAAATTTAGATTTTAGTATTAAATATCAAGGTTGTCCGATAAAAATCCATTGCATTTAATAAATCTCTAACTAAATGGGACATATATTAATTGTTTATTTTGCAATAACAAAACTTCAGATTATTAATGACTTAGCAAAATAAGTCGTCACTTTTACTCATTTTTTAATGCATTATTGAACTTACGAAAGTTTGATAATTTATAAAACTATAAAATTCAATTAATTAATCTTAATGGTTTTCATAATCGCCTCCAATTCAAACATATAGTCGCGTTTGTTAATAGATGGCGCGTAAGTTAAACCCTCAACCACCACTAACCTGTTTTTTGCCTTGTCAATAATAGAATAGCTTAAAAAAGGTCCGGCCATATAAACGCCTTTCACTTCCCATTTTCCCTTGGCTTCCAGGGCTTTTTTTCCATCTAATTTTACTTCAAAAATATGTGGGGTATACGCTGCTTCTGTAATCATATACGACCCTTCAACTTGACCGGGAATGTATTTTTTGCCAATGGTGTCTCTTATGGCTACAAGATTATTTCCGTTTTCGTCATCAATGGATTGAATTGGAACCGTGTAGGAAAATAATTCCATACTGTTTCCGCCATCCAAACGCTGGCGATACCAAACAAAATCTCCGGTATCGTCAACTTTGCTGAAGGTTTTGGGAATTTTTAGCGAATAGCCGTTTTTGGTAAAGGTTTCCATTTTTGTGGGATCCCAGTAATTTTTATAAATTGACCTTTGTACGGTGAGCAAATCGGCAGTTTTAAATCCGGAAATAAGCGCTTTTGCATTTTTTTGAATTTCAAGAATCAGCGATTCTTTGTCTTTTCCTGTTATGGTAATAATTTTTTGCGGCTCGGCATAAACATTTGATAATTCCGAAAAAGAATTCTCGGCTCCAATACCCACGTGTAAAATGCTTCTGCTGGCTTTAAACATACTTCCAAAACTTTCCGGCGGTACTTGCGTCACTTCAAATTGGGCTTCTGGTTGCGGCAATCCAAGAACAGGCTCGGCAATAATTTTTCTCAATTCATCGCCTATTTCGCCTTGCCATTCGCTATTCTTCATAACAATCAGCAGATTGTTCATTCGGCCGTTTGCTTCTTGCAATACTTTTTTATTGCTGCTTGTATCACAGGAAATCAGCATAGAAATAAATGCCAGTAAAAGTACGATCTTTTTCATTAATTATTAATTAAGTATTTTTAATTTGATTCCTGGTTTTAGACTCTTAACACTCCAAATATTGTTCCAATCTTTAATATTTTGCACCGAAACATTTGAATATTTTTTTGCGATTGACCATAAGGAATCTCCTAATTTAACAATGTAATACGTTTGTTCCTTGTTGTCGTCATTGGTTGGAGTCTCTTTTACTGCAGCAATAGGATTGGTGTTTTTTGTATAAACCACCAAGTTTTGCCCGACTTGCAATTTTGTGCTTTTTAAATTGTTCCATTTTTTCAAATTGCTTTCTTCAACACCGTGTATGGCTGCGATTTTACCTAAATATTCGCCGCGTTTAACCTTGTGCGTAATCTTTTCTTCCAATTTTATGAGCTCCTGCAGTGGTATTTCCTCTTTTGAATCTTCTAAATCGGCATACGCATAAATCAAACGTTCATTGCTTACGAAATTTCCAATATCTTTTATGGGCAAGGTCAGAATATAGTTCTTATCTTCAATATAAGGAATAATCTCCAGTTTATATTGCGGATTTAAAAATTTAAGTACCTCAATATCAACATTTAAAGTTTCAGTTATTTGCGAAAAAGTCAACTGTCTTTTTACCTGGACAGTATCTGTAGCATAATAAGAAATTGCTTTTTCCTTCGATTTTAAATTGTGCTCTTTGGCATATTCAAAAATATATAAAGTGGCGTAAAAAGCCGGAACATAGGCAGCGGTTTCTCTAGGTAAATATTTTCTGATATTCCAATAATTGGTGCTACCTCCAGCACGTCTGATGGCTTTGGAAACATTTCCCGGACCATAATTATAAGCCGCTAAAACCATACTCCAATCACCATACATTTTATGTAAACTTGCCAAATACTTACAAGCAGCTTCGGTGGCTCTGTATGGGTCTGAACGTTCATCAATATAAGAACTAACCTCTAAATTGTAAAATTTTCCGGTTGGATACATAAATTGCCACAGGCCTGTTGCGCCCGCGCGAGAACGCGCATTTGGATTTAAAGCAGATTCAATAACCGCCAAATATTTTAATTCCATAGGAATATTATATTTTGCCAAATGCTCTTCAAACATTGGGAAAAAATAACGTGCCCGCTCCATAATGGTAGAAATTGACGATTTTCTTTTTTGTAAATACGTTCTTATGATTTGTTCCAGCTCCGGATTGTATTGAATTTTAAAGGGTGTTTTGCTGTTTAAATGTTTTAAACGTGATTTTAACAATTCGGTTGACAATTCTTCAAGGTCGGCAACAAACATTTCATCTTCGCCCAGTATATAGAGTTCCTTATCATACAAAGGAGATTTTATCAATTTATTTATCCATAAGCTGTCTATAAGCATTGCTTGCGGATGAACTTGAAGAATTAAAGAATCGGTATTTGTAAAAAATAATACAGGGCTGTCTTTGAAATGTACTTTGGCATTTTCGCTATGCTGAATTTTTAATGACTCCGTTTTCTTTTGTGAAAATCCAAAAGTAAATGTCAATAAAAATGCAAAATATATTAAATTTTTCATAGAAGGTTACTTGTTTAAAAGTTTTGAAATTTCGTCCAAATTAGGCGCTAAAATAATTTCAATTCTTCTGTTTTTTGCTTTTCCTTCCGCAGTTGCATTGGAACCAACCATCACATATTCGCTACGGCCTGCCGCTGTAATTTGTGTTGGATTTACGCCTTTATTTTGTAAAATTCTAACAATGGCTGTTGCGCGTTTAACTGATAAATCCCAGTTGTCCGTAATGGTTGCTCCAGTGTACGGAACATTGTCTGTATGCCCTTCAATAAGCACATTGATATCCGGATTTTTCGACAAAACGCTCGCTAATTGTTCTACGGCAACTTTTCCTTCACTTCCTACTGCCCAACTTCCGGAATCGAACAGTAATTTATTTTCCATAGACACATAAATTTTTCCATTTTTTTGAACAACAGTCAGTCCTTTTCCTTCAAAATTAAGCAATGCGCTGGAAATGGCATTTTTCAATTGTTGCATTTGGGCTTCTTTCGCATCAATTAAACCTTGAAGTTCATTAATTTGGTTAGAGCGTTGTGCCAATTCGTTTTGAAGTTTTTCCAATCGGTCGCTTTCTAAAGCCAATTTCCTTTCTTTTTCTTCCAATTGAAGCAATAATTCCTGATTTTTCTGAGATTGCTCAGCCAGTTTTTTTGAACTTTGGGTTGAAAGCACATTGTATGATTCGTCTAAATTTTTATATTTATTTTGAACAGAAGCGAATTCACTGTCCAATATTTCCTTTTGGGTTTTAAGGGTACTGAAATCACTGTTAAGTTTTTCTAAATCCGCTTCCAACGCTTTTTTTGCAACCAATATATTGTCTTTTTCTTCAATTAATGCAGTGTTTGAGGAACGTAAATTATTGAATTTTGTTTCTAGTTCCTGATATACTTTTTTTGATACACACGAATTAAATGTGATTGCGATAATGAATAGAATTGCTGTTTTTTTAAACATTGTACTGCTTTTATTTATTTAATTTAATCAATTTCAATAACTACCGGGCAATGATCGGAATGTTTTGCTTCCGGTAAAATATAGGCTCTTTTAATGTTATCTTTCATCTCGTTGCTTACCATATGGTAATCTATACGCCAGCCTTTGTTGTTGTTTCTGGCATTTGCCCTATAACTCCACCAACTGTAATGATGCGGATCTTTGTTTAAATGGCGAAACGAGTCTATAAAACCACTGTCAATAAAATTCCCCAGCCAGTTGCGTTCAACGGGTAAAAATCCCGAGGTGTCTTTATTCTGTACCGGATTATGAATGTCTATTTCTGTATGGCAAATGTTGTAATCGCCACAAATAATGAGATTGGGAAGTTCTTTTTTGAGGTTGTTTACATAGTCCTGAAATTGGGCCATATAGGTTAGTTTGAACTCCAATCGATTGTCATTGGTTCCGGAAGGTAAATATAAGCTCATTATTGATACGTTCGCAAAATCTACCCGTAAATTTCTTCCTTCATAGTCCATTGCTGCTATTCCAGTGCCATAAACCACCTTGTCGGGCCTTGTTTTTGATAAAATAGCCACGCCGCTGTAACCCTTTTTTTCTGCAGAAAACCAATAGTGATAATTATAACCGGCATTTTCAAATAAGCTTAAATCGAGCTGTTCTTTATGCGCCTTTATTTCCTGCAAACAAATAACGTCTGGATTTGCGGCAACTAACCAATCAATAAAACCCTTATTTAGCGCGGCTCTTATTCCATTGACATTGTATGATATTATTTTCATTGAGTTTTTATTATTTCAAAAAAGGAAAGCATCAACTTTACAGATAAAACTTCATTTCCGGAATTTCTCCTTCTACAATTAAAGTTCCTTCTGTAGCAGCAATAATTTCTTCCACTGAAACGCCCGGAGCCCTTTCTATAAGATAAAATGCGTTGTTTTTAATTTCTAAATAAGCCAAATTTGTCACTACTTTTTTAACGCAATTCACACCTGTTAAAGGCAATGAACATTTTTTTAACAATTTTGATGCTCCGGATTTATCCGTGTGCATCATGGCCACAATAATATTTTCTGCGGAAGCCACCAAGTCCATCGCGCCGCCCATTCCTTTTACCATTTTTCCCGGAATTTTCCAGTTCGCTATATCCCCGTTTTGAGAAACTTCCATTGCTCCTAAAACCGTAAGCTGAACATGTTGTCCGCGAATCATCGCGAAACTCATAGCCGAATCGAATAACGAACCGCCCTTTAAAATAGTTACTGTTTGTTTTCCGGCGTTGATTAAATCGGCATCTTCTTCGCCTTCAATTGGGAAAGGTCCCATTCCCAGCATTCCGTTTTCCGACTGAAATACAACATCTATGTTTTTAGGGATGTAATTGGCCACCAAGGTTGGAATTCCAATTCCCAGATTAACATACCATTTGTCTTGTAATTCCTGTGCTATTCTCTGCGCTATTTCTTGTTTTGATAAAGCCATTGTTTAAGATTTTGGAGTTACGGTGCGTTGTTCAATTCTCTTCTCATAATCTTTCCCTTGAAAAATTCGCTGCACAAAAATACCCGGTGTATGAATTTGGTTTGGATCCAACTCGCCGGCCTCAACCAATTCTTCAACTTCAGCAACGGTAATTTTTCCTGCCATTGCCATCATCGGATTAAAATTACGGGCAGTTCCTTTAAAAATAAGGTTTCCTGCGGTATCTCCCTTCCAGGCTTTCACAAAAGCAAACTCCGGGTTAAAGGAATGTTCCAAAACAAACATTTTACCATTAAACTCTCTGGTTTCTTTCCCCTCAGCCACTTCTGTTCCGTATCCTGCAGGCGTGTAAAATGCCGGAATTCCAGCACCTGTAGCTCTGCAACGTTCTGCTAAAGTCCCTTGCGGGATCAATTCTACATCCATTTCACCCGAAAGCATTTGGCGTTCAAATTCTTCATTTTCCCCCACATAAGAAGAGATCATTTTTTTGATTTGATGCTTTTTTAATAAAAGTCCCAACCCAAAATCATCAACCCCTGCATTGTTAGAGATACACGTTAAATTATTAACGCCCAATCTCACCAATTCAGAAATACAATTTTCTGGGATTCCGCATAAACCAAAACCACCAAGCATAAAAGTCATACCGTTTTCTACTCCCAGTAAAGCGTCTTGTGCATTATTAACAACTTTATTTATCATAATTTATCTTTTAAAATTCAGGATCCTCGTCTAATTTTAAATCGGCGTTTGCGTCTGTATTTCCTTTTCTGCAATCTGTTTCTATGGTCAATACTTCAGGTCTTTCAAAAGCTCCTTTGCTGACACTCAATGTTGGGTCGGCGTACAATTTTTTATAATACAATCCCCAAATTGGCAATGCCATAGTGGCTCCCTGTCCTTTGCTCAATCCGGCAAAATGCACTGCCCTGTCTTCACCTCCAACCCAAACACCGGTTGCCAAATTAGGCACAATGCCCATAAACCAACCATCGGACTGGTTTTGGGTGGTTCCTGTTTTTCCAGCAATCGGATTTGTAAATCCATAGGGATACCCTGTAACCATATTATCGGCATACGTAGCGCCTTTGGTTCGCAAACGAATACCTGATCCGGATTCAGTCACGCCTTCCAACAAATTGGTGATCACATAAGCCGATTCTTCACTAATAGCCTCTTTTGAATTTGGCATAAATTGTTCCAGCACCAATCCATTTTTATCTTCAATTCTCATTAAAACCATCGGCTCAATTCTTAAACCTTTATTGGCAAAAGTTGCATAAGCACCAACCATTTCATAAAGTGATAAATCAACAGAACCAAGCGCTATTGAAGGCACTTCGGGAATTTCACTTTCTATCCCAACACTTTGCGCTAAATTAACCACGGTTTTAGGATGCACCATATCAATTAATTTTACGGTAATTACGTTTATTGAATTTGCCAAGGCTTTTTTCAACGTTAACTCTCCGCCATATTTATTGTCAGAATTTTTTGGTGTCCAATCTTGCGCCATTCCATATTTTTCTTTTAAAATGGTATAAGGCGTGTTTGGCAATTTATAGCAAGGTGACAATTTTAACTGGTTGATGGCTGCTGCATACACAAAAGGTTTAAAGGTAGAACCAACCTGACGTTTTTGTTGTTTCACTGCATCAAATTGAAAGTGTTTGTAATTTACACCGCCAACCCAAGCTTTTACGTGGCCTGTTTGCGGTTCAACCGACATTAATCCCGAGCGCAAAATATGTTTGTAATATTTAATGGAATCATAAGGAGACATAATGGTGTCTATTTCACCTTTATAAGAAAAGACGCTCATACTCGTTTTTTCTTTAAACGAATCTTTAATTTCACTTTCTGAAGCACCATTTTTTCTCATACGAATCCATCGGTCTGAACGTTTCATCGCCTGTTCCATTGTATATGCCACCTGTTTTTCATCCAAATCATAAAAAGGTGCAGTTTTGTTTCGTTTCTGTTCTTTATAAAATACCCGCTGTAAATTTGCCATATGTTCCTGCATCGCTTCCTCAGCGTATTTTTGCATACGGGAATCAATGGTCACATATATCTTAAGTCCATCACGGTGTAAATTGTAATCTGTGCCGTCGGGTTTCGGATTATTTTTTATCCAAGTTCTCATATAATCACGCAAATATTCCCTAAAATAGGTTGCGGAGCCATCGCTGTGCCCTTCTCTATTTACATTCAGATTTAAAGGAGTCGCTTTAAAAACATCTCGTTGTTCTTTTGTTATAAAATTATTTTTATACATTTGGTTCAATACCACATTTCTCCGGTTTTTAACTAATTCTGCTCTTTTTAGCGGATTAAAATATGAGGCATTTTTTAGCATTCCAACCAACATTGCTGATTCAGGTATTTTTAAATTGATGGGCTCTTTTCCAAAATAAATTCGTGATGCGGAACGAATCCCGACCGCCAAATTTAAGTAATCATATTTGTTAAGGTACATTGTAAGTATTTCCTGTTTTGTGTATTGTCGTTCCAGCTGAATGGCAATAACATATTCCTTTACTTTTTGTAAAACTCTTTCCACAATGTTTCTGGATCCTTCTCCGTGAAACAACAATTTGGCCAATTGCTGGGTGATGGTGCTTCCGCCACCATCTTTTCCAAGCATCACAACAGCGCGAATAGAAGCTCTAAAATCGATTCCGGAGTGATCATAAAAACGTTCATCTTCTGTAGCAATTAACGCGTTTATTAGGTTTTCGGGAAGGTCTTTAAATTTTACGGGCGTCCTGTTTTCATAGGCGTATTTTCCCAATGTTTTTCCATCAATAGAAATCACTTCGGAAGCGGTGTTTCTCTCTGGACTTTCCAATTCTTCAAAAGTAGGGAGCGTTCCAAAAGCGCCAAAAGAAGCCAGTAAAAAAAGCAGTATTATAAATAAAATTCCGCCAAAAACGGTCATCCAAAACCATTTTATATACTTTGAAAATTGATCGCTATTTGTTGTTTTTTTTGTCATTTTTTTATTTTTTCAATGCGAAGCCCAACATCCGTGATGCCTTCCAAAGGATTTTTTCCCTGAATATCATTAATGCCGCGCGTTGCGTGCTGAATGTTAAATTTGTAGGTTCCTATTTCAGAAAAAACAACATTTTCTTTATAAAATAGTTTATTTTCTTTAAGATCTGTAAATCCGGATCCCAACCAGTTTCCCGAAGCATCGGTCATTTCATATTCCAAGGTGTCTATCACTTTAAAGCCGTTAGGCAATTCAAGTTTGGCAATTAAAAACAAGGAACTAAATTCATAATTCTTGGTATTTCTAATATTGATAAACACATTATTTGCTGAAATAGTATCCAGATTTTTTACAATAAAATTAATTCCATTTTCTGAACGCCATTGTTGGTTCTCAATAGATATATATTGATCAAAAACAATATTTGAGTTGCACGAAAACAACAGAAAAGTAACAGCAATGAAACTTAACTGTTTAACTATTTTTATTTGGGTTTGCACTTCTGTTTGGAGGTCTTTGTTTCTTATTTTTTGGACTGCCGCTTCCGCCAACTTGAGTTGGCTGGACCGAGGACTGTAAATTTTTGTTTTTATTTTTTTTATGGTTGCTTTTCCTTTTTGGCGCATCAAAACGTGTTAAGCTGTCTTGCCCAACAACATCCTCATAAGTAACTACATTTTCCACCAACAATTCAAATTCATAATCTTCCAAAGAAGTTACCGGTTTGTTGTTTTTATTTAACTCTATGATTTCTTTAACGTGTTCCAAAGTAAGTTTAAACCACTTGTTTCTGTCTTCTTTGTAAGTGTACCACAACAATCTTTTAAAAATATCCATTTTAATAAAAACGGCTTCTCCTTTTTTTGTTTTCAACACAATGTCTTGTCGTGGAAAATCGGTTAAAGCATCTAAATACGTGTCTAGTTCATAATTTAAACAGCATTTTAATTTTCCGCATTGTCCGGCTAATTTTTGCGGATTTAACGACAATTGTTGGTAACGTGCAGCAGTGGTGTTCACTTTTCTTAAATCGGTTAACCAGGTAGAACAGCACAATTCCCTGCCGCAAGAACCTACGCCTCCCAGTCGGGCTGCTTCTTGGCGCAGACCTACCTGTTTCATTTCAACCCTGATGCTGAAAGTACTTGCTAAATCTCTAATTAATTGTCTAAAATCCACACGGTCATCGGCTGTGTAATAAAAAGTGGCTTTGTTGCCGTCGCCTTGGTATTCAACATCAGAAAGTTTCATTTTTATGCCCAATCTGCTCAAAATTTCACGGCCCTTAAATTGGGTTTCGTATTCTTTTTCTCGTGCGGCTTTCCAAATATCGATGTCTTTTTGGGTGGCTTTTCGGTATATTTTTTTTACTTCTTCACTATCAAAGGCAACGCCTTTTTTCTTCATTTGGATTCTGATCAATTCACCGGTAAGGGAAACCGTTCCAATGTCGTGGCCCGGACTTCCTTCCACGGCAATGATATCGCCAATGGAAATTTGCAATTTATCTACATTTCGGTAAAAATGTTTACGTCCGTTTTTAAATCGTACCTCAACAATGTTTAAAGGTTCTTGTCCGGTTGGCAGCGCCATGTTGGATAACCAGTCGAAAACAGAGAGTTTTTCACAACCCCCGTCGGCGCAATTTCCATTGCTTTTGCAGCCTTTCGGCACAGTATTTATATCTGAAGAGCAACTATTACAGCTCATATATTTTTTATGTTTTTATATTATTTGTAAAACTGAAAATCAATTTTACGGTTTTCACTAATTTGTAAAGATATCATTTAAATTACAAACTGTAAAACGCTAAAAAACCAATTTATGTTTGTTTTACATCGATAATTTTTACCGGACAGGCTACTTTCGCTTTTGTGACCGCTTCCAAAATGCCTATATCCGTCGATTTTACAGTGAAAAAACCTCTTTTTTCCTTCGAATGAAGCAGCACCGCTTTTCCGTCTTTTTTGGACATTTGGAATTGGGCAGCCGCTTGTTCAACACAGTAATTACAACCTATGCATTTGGCCCTTTGCAATGTGATAATTACCATCCTTTTATATTTACGATTTTTGATTTATTAAATTTCAAGTTTCAAGTTTCAGGTCTTCAAACTTGAGACCAGAAACTTTTAACTTTTAACTATTAACTTTCCTTACCCAGCTTCAACAATGGCATTTCCAACTTCCGCATTCATAGGGACAATTTTATACAATTTATCCGACGGACGAATTCTGAAATCGATTTTAAAAGTGCAGGAATCACCTTTAAGAGCTTTTTCTCCAGCAACATCATTGATGAACATTTGGGTAATTTCCATTTCTTTGGCGCCGGTGGTAGGGCCAGTAATCAAAATGGTGTCACCAATGGCAATTTCGTAGGCTTCAATCTTAAATTCGGCAATATTGGTTTTAGGAAAGTAATGCATTCCTTTGCCAACATACACCTTTTTTTGCGTGGCGTGGCTTCCGGAACCATTGCTCCATTCTCCCAATTTTTGTCCCAAATAATAGCCGCTCCAAAATCCGCGATTGTACACTTTTTCCAAATCCAGCATCCAGGAAATCACTTTTTCTTTGTTGTAAGTTCCTGCTTCTATACTGTCAATGGCATCACGGTAACATTTAATCACATTTGCCACATATTCGGGAGCTCTTCCGCGACCTTCAATTTTCAACACTTTTACGCCGGCATCTTCAATTTGATCCAAAAAATCGATGGTACACAAATCTTTTGGAGACATAATATACTCGTTGTCCAATTCCATTTCAAATCCGGTTTCCTGATCGATTACCGTATATTTTTTTCGGCAATTTTGTTTGCAGGCACCTCTGTTTGCTGAAGAATTTGAAGAATGCAAACTCATATAACATTTTCCTGATACCGCCATACATAAAGCACCGTGGCCAAAAATTTCAATTTCCAATAAATTTCCAGATGGTCCGCGCACATCATCTTTCACAATTTGCTCGGTAATTTTCTTCACCTGACGCAAACTCAATTCGCGGCTCAACACCATCGTATCGGCAAACATCGCATAAAATTTCACCGTTTCAATATTGGTGACATTAATTTGGGTTGAAATATGAACTTCCATTCCAATAGCTCTTGCTGAAGCAATAACTGCCTGATCCATCGCAATAACCGCCGTAATATCGGCCTCTTTTGCTTTTTGAAGCAAGGTTTTTACCACCGATAAATCGTGGTCGTAAATGATGGTATTTAAAGTGAGGTAGGTTCTTACATTTTTTGCTTTGCAACGCTCCGAAATTTCTTTCAAATCATCCATCGTAAAATTTATGGAAGCCCTTGCGCGCATATTAAGTTGCTCAACACCAAAGTAAATTGAATCGGCACCATTGTCCAATGCGGCCTGCAACGATTCAAAACTTCCGGCGGGAGCCATCAATTCTATTTTTCCTGTAGTAGTCATTTTGTTTTTGATTTTTTGCAAAATTACATTTTTTATAATAACTATTTCGGTTACAAATCTTTTATCATTTTTTTAACAGAAAAATATTTATCTGTTAATTTTCAATAAATTAGTGCTTGTTTCTTACATTTTTTTATAAAATTTGCATCAGTATAAAAATTAAAATTTAAACAGATGAAAGTAGCTGTAGTAGGCGCTACCGGAATGGTAGGAAACGTGATGTTACAAGTGTTGGCGGAAAGAAATTTTCCGATTACCGAATTATTGTTGGTTGCTTCAGAACGTTCTGTTGGCAAGCAAATGGAATATAAAGGAAAAAAATATACCCTTATTGGAATGCAAGATGCCGTGAATGCGCGTCCGGATATTGCATTATTTTCTGCAGGAGGAACTACTTCTGAAATATGGGCGCCAAAATTTGCTGAAGTTGGCACTACGGTTGTGGACAATTCTTCGGCCTGGAGAATGGATCCCACAAAAAAATTGGTGGTTCCTGAAATTAATGGCGATGTGTTGACCAAAGCTGATAAAATTATTGCAAATCCAAACTGTTCAACCATTCAATTGGTGATGGCTTTAGCGCCTTTGCACAAAAATTACAAGATGAAACGTGTGGTAATTTCTACCTACCAATCTGTTTCGGGCACAGGCGTAAAAGCGGTGCAACAACTTGAAAATGAGTCGAAAGGCATCAAAGGTGAAATGGCTTATCATTATCCAATTAACAGAAACGCCATTCCGCAGTGTGATGTATTTTTAGAAAACGGTTACACCAAAGAAGAGATGAAATTGGTGAAAGAGCCAAAGAAGATATTAAATGACGACTCTTTTTCTGTTACAGCAACAGCGGTTCGGATTCCAACGTCCGGCGGACATTCAGAAGCCGTGAACGTTCAGTTTGAAAATGATTTTGACTTGAGCGAAGTTCGCAAATTATTAAGCGAAACACCTGGTGTGATTGTGCAAGATAATTTAGATACCAATACCTATCCGATGCCGATGTATGCGCACAATAAAGATGAAGTTTTTGTGGGCAGAATCAGAAGGGACGAATCTCAGCCAAATACTTTAAATATGTGGATTGTGGCCGATAACCTTCGAAAAGGTGCCGCAACAAACACCATACAAATTGCAGAATATCTGATTGCAAATAAATTGGTTTAGTGGGTTAAAACTATGTTTTTTGAATAAAAAAAGGGAGCTTCAAGCTCCCTTTTTTATTATTTCTTAATGAATTTTAATGTACAATAATTGGATCAGCTGTTCCGTCAGGATCTCCTTTAACTGTTCCGCCAGTATTAGCAACAGCTCCAAGCAATAAAACACCGGCAGCATGCGGTGAAGCCATTGAAGTACCGCTAATGGTATTGTAAGCACCGCCTTTCCAAGTAGATTTTATAGCTACTCCTGGCGCGCAGAAATCAACCGGCGGATTTCCAAAATTAGAGAATGATGCCCAATTGTCGCCATTACTCATTGCTGAAATCGTAAAAATATTTGTGCCATTAACTCTTGCAGGAGATGATAAATTTGCGTCTGTACCTTCGTTTCCTGCAGCCAAAGCAAATTTAATTCCTTTATTTGAAGCGATAAGAATGGCATCATCTAAAGCTTGAGATACTGGTCCGCCCAAACTCATATTTGCAACATCCCCACTTTTGCCATTAGCAGCAACATGGTCAACACCGGCTATCACGCCAGAATAAGATCCGCTTCCACGGCTGTCTAAAACTTTTATTGGGATTACCGTAGCTCCGGGAGCCACTCCTATAACGCCAATAGTATTATTTAAAGCACCTATTGTACCCGCTACGTGAGAACCATGACCATTACCATCATCCGGAGCACCTGCATCTCTGCCTGTAGTAAACGCATTAAAACCTCTGGCGGCATCTACATTTAAATCTGGATGATCTAAATCTATACCGGTGTCAATAACCCAAGCTACAGCACTTCCTGTATAACTTGAAACGCCATTAACACGTGTAATTCCCCAAGGTATTTCTTGTGCTGCAGAACCTCCGCCACTGCCAGGTTTTCCGCCAGGAGCCAAAGTTACCAATTGATCTTCTTCAATATATTTTACTCTTTTATCTTTTGCTAATTTTTCAACATCAGCTTTGGATAATTTAGCGGCAACACCGTTCAAAACCTTACCATAACTTTGCTTAATTTCAAAATCAACAATTGAGTTTTCAGAAAACATTTTTTGGGCCTCACTTATAACCGCACGTTTTGCCGCTTTGTAGTCATTTCCATATTTTTTACCAAGATCTCCGGTAATTTTTGTGTCGAACACAACAATATAAGAGCCTTCAATGACCTGACTTTGTTGCAAAACAACTTCGCTTTCTTCGATTAAAGAACTATTTAAATCAACAGATTCTTCATTAGAACAAGCTGAGAACAACAATATTGCTGTTCCAAAAAATGCAAAACGCATAAAATTTGTTTTTTTCATAATTTATAAAGTGTTTAAGGGTTGGCTCCAAATATACTTTTTTTTATGAAATATTAACAATAATTATAAATTTTATTTAAATTATTATAAAAATTCCTGCATTATAACTAGTTTCCAAAGAACATTCTTGAAAGAAAAATTGTTGTTACTGTTTCTTTTTAAACAAATTCTTCAAGGCATTTTGAACAATACTGTCCTTTGCTTTGTCGATTGTTTGTTTTGGAGTCACAGTTTTTGTGGTATCCGCGCTTTTGGTTTTAGCGGTATCAACTTTGGCATTTCCCGGAATTAAATTGCCTAAAGCTTGGGTAGCCTGATTGATTAATTTTCCTTTTTGCATATCCACCAGTTGCGTAACTACGTTTGTGGTGGCCTGTTGCAGGTCGGTTGAAACTTTCGGACTCGTAAAAGTGCCTGTTAAATTTGCATTTATGGGAAAATTTTGAATTTTTGCCGCATCGGCAGGCGTTAATTTTGTCAACAAATTATTGACTTCATTGCCCAAATATTTTACGGGAACATCAAATTTTAGATTGTAAGCCATACTTTGGTCGAAGCCGTGAGCGCCTGAAATTTCAATGTTGATATCTTGGTATTTAAGCGTAAATGGATTAATTTCAACTTTACCGTCTTTAAAAGATAAAATCATTTTTAGTTTGTCCAAATTCAACTTTTCGAGATCTAAAAATTTTATGTTTGAAGCCAAAGAAGTCAACAGTGGTGAATTGGCCGGACTTAATTTTGAGCCCAACAATTGCCCAATCAAGTTTCCTGTAATTGTTTTAAGGTCGGGCGTCATATTATCGGATAAATTTCCCGATAATTTGATGGTTGAATTTAACTTTCCAAGAACCGCATTGGCAATTGGCGCAATGGCTTTTAACATTGCGAGTTGCGTAAAAGATTCAGAGATATTTAAACCATTTAATCCCAAATCCATATTGAATTTTGGCGTTTTTTCTTTGGTTGAAACCATTCCGCTCAAGGCTATTTGTCCGCCAAAAACATCCATTTTTAAATTACTTAATGTCACGGCTTCATCTTTAATGGCCAAATTTCCCGAAACTTCTTTCAAATTCAAATTGTCGTAAACCACCGTTGTAGCTTTGGCAGCGATGGTAACATCTAAAAATGAAGGAATTTTTAAGGTTTCTTTGGTTGTTTTAGTTGCTGAGGTATCGGTTTTGGTTTCCATAAAATCGGCCACTTCAAATTGACGGGAAGTCAGGTTAAAATTTCCTTTCAGCACCTGGTCTTTAAAAATAAATCCGTAGAAATTATCCAAATTACCAGTCACCTGAAAATCGGAATTTCCGGTTTCCCCGTCAAATTTATTCAAACGAATGTCCTTTGGATTAAAGGAAATGGCGGCTTGTTTAATTTTAAATGGTTTTGCCATTTCCTCACTTTCATAATTAAAATCAGTGACCGTAATGGTTCCCGAATTTTGAATGTTTTGATATTTACTTTCTTCAACCGATTTCATATCAAAACGAGTTACCACATCGGCTTTTAAAATACCGGTTAAAGGTTTTTCCAATTTTACGGGATAGGCTTTGGCCACATTCGCCAGATTCACAATCCCTTTTATTTCGGCATTAATCAGGGCGTTTTCAGCAATATTTTGAATGGTTGCTTTTGCGTTAAATACATCTTGATCAATGGTAAATGACAATTTATCAAGATTTACATAAGTGTCATTAAATATGCCGGTTTTGTTTACAATTCGGGAATCAATCACAATATTATTAACCGATTTTGGCAAATTCGGATATTGAAAAGACGCATTGTTTGAAGCAATTTCAACATCAAAAGCTGGAATGCTGGTATCAGAATAAGTTCCTTTTACAACGCCGTTTACTTTAAAATCACCAGATGTTTTAACGCCATCCAACTTCCCTGAATACATTTTAGGAATCAGACCCAAAAAGTTTTTAAAAGAGGAAACAGGCGTTTTAAATTTCAGGTCATACAATTGTCCGTCATCTTTCATCTGAATAAATCCGTCAAAAGCAATCGGAAGCAAATTCACCAAAGCCTCATTTTCTTTAAAGGTATATTTAAGGTTTTCCAAATCCAATCCCAAAACGGCATCAAGCGACAAGGCCACATTTTTTAAATAGTTTGTTTTATCGATGGAAACAGCCAGTTTGGCAGTAGATTTGGTGTTCAAATCCAGCACTTTATTTTTAAAATCTCCACTGCCTTCGTGATTGATGCTGTCCAAAATCACATTCATTTTAGATGCTTCATCAAAATACGTAAAGCGAAGGTTTTTAATGGTATAATTTTGGAAATTCAGGGTAAATTCCTCATTTTCTGTCCCATCTTTTTCATCATTGTCTTTTAATGCAATGTCATAATTTGACAAACCATCTTTATTGTAAATCACATTCACCTTCGCATTTTCACTGCTAAAAGCCTCAATGCTCATAGGTTCACCTTTTCCCTTAAAAAGTTCTTTAACACTCATTTTAAGAGTGAAAGTTTCAGAATAAAATAAGGTATCATTTTCAAAAGGCGCTTTGTTGATAATGCTTAAATCATCAATTACAACTGTTGCTTTTGGGAAGCTTTTGAACAAACTCAAATCAACATCCTCAAAAGCCACCACCGCATCAACATTTTTATTGATGGATTTTAACACCAATTCCTTGATTTTTCCTTTGAATAAAAAAGGTGTAGCGACAAGAAGCAACGCAAAAACCAATAAAATGATTCCAATAATTTTTAATGCTTTTTTCATATTCATTTATGTTTTATTTCGGTGAAGTTTAGATTTGTAATTAACCAACGCAAATTTTATGCTAAAGTAAAGGTAATTCTAAAATTATGAAAAAAAAGAGAATAGAGAATTGGCTTTACAATTCAACTTAACAACTTTTAACTTTTAGATTAAATGGGGCGTTTCCCGCCAGCTGGCGGGTCGCGCTTTCCGTTTTATCTTTTTTTGCGTTTCACTTCAAAAAAGGATGCCACTTCAATCCGCTAACGCAACTTGAATTACGATTTACGATTTTTGAATTATTAGATATATTTCTCTGTGATTCTTAGTGTTTTTTCTTTGTGAATTTCTGTGCAATAATTATTTCATCAAGTTACACTGAGGCAAAAATGAGATACACAGATCACTGCGAAATAGCTGATTTTAAAACCCATCAATTTATATTTGTTAAACCTTTGGGTTACCAAAATTATTGGTGAAAATTTTCCTGCAAAGCAATTTTTTTCAATTTTTGCAACAAAAAATCCCATTATTTTAAATTTCTCAAACAAAAAAACCGAGCAATTCGCTCGGTTTTTTTATGATTATAGTTTGCTGTTAACTCAACGCTTCTTTAATTCTTTTAATCGCTTCACGCAAATTCGCTTCCGAAGCGGCATAAGAAATTCTAATGCAAGTTGGCGCGCCAAAAGCATCGCCGGTTACGGTTGCCACATTGGCTTCTGCCAGCAAAAACATAGAAAAATCGGCTGCATTTTCAATTTTATAACTTTTAATTTCTTTTCCAAAGAAAGCCGAAACATCTGGGAACACATAAAAAGCGCCTCCCGGAACATTTAATTTAAATCCGTCAATTTCCCGAATCAAATCAATCACAATATCTCTTCGGTTGTGAAACTCATCAACCATATATTTAATTTTTGAAACTGGCGCCTGTAACGCCGCAATGGTTGCGCGTTGTGCAATGCTGTTGGCTCCAGAAGTAATTTGTCCCTGCATTTTTGTGCAGGCTTTCGCAATCCATTCCGGCGCGCCAATATATCCAATGCGCCAGCCGGTCATCGCAAACGCTTTTGCAACGCCGTTAACGGTAATGGTTCGGTCGTACATACTTTCTATGGCTGCAAAACTAAAAGCTGGCTCTTCATAATTGATGTGCTCATAAATTTCGTCGGAAAGAATGTAAATATTTGGATGTTTCTCCAACACTTTTGCAAAAGCCCTGTATTCCGCTTCACTGTATATGGTGCCGCTCGGATTGTTTGGAGAATTGAAAAACACCATTTTAGTTTTTGGCGTAATGGCCGCTTCCAACTGTCCCGGTGTAATTTTAAAATCAGCTTCAACAGTTGATGGAATTTCTACATACGTAGCTTCAGCCAAAATGGAAATGGCCGAATAACTCACCCAATATGGCGCAGGCAATAACACCTCATCACCCGGATTTAACAACACCATCGCCACATTGGCAATAGATTGTTTTGCGCCGGTTGAAACCACTATTTGACTGGGTTGGTACGATAAATTGTTGTCGCGCTTAAATTTTTCGCAAATAGCCTTTTTTAAATCCACATAACCATCAACCGGACTGTAAGAACTGTAATTGTCGTGAATGGCCTGGATTGCGGCTTCCTTAATAAAATCGGGTGTGTTAAAGTCGGGTTCCCCCAAACTTAAACTGATAATGTCTTTTCCCTGTTCTTTTAGTTCCCTGGCTTTTGCGGCCATCGCTAAAGTTTCTGAAACCGGTAAATTGTTAATTCTGTCTGAAAGTTGGTTGGTCATAAAATAAAAATTATGCGTACGCAGGCTTTGCGCCAAGCGTTTTTAATTGATTAAAATGTTCTATAATTGCTTTTGTAAATGTTTTATATTCGTTGTACGGCAAATTAAATTCCAAGGCTGTTTCTTTTACAATTTTAGCTATTTTTTCGTAGTGAATATGGGAAATATGCGGAAAAATATGGTGCTCAACCTGATGGTTTAATCCGCCGGTATACCAGGAAATAAATTTATTATTAGGCGCAAAATTGGCCGTGGTGTATAATTGATGCACTGCCCAGGTATGTTCTAAATTTCCCTCTTTGTCGGGCAAAGGCATTTCTGCTATTGGCACAATGTGCGCCAATTGGAACACTATGCTTAAAATAATTCCTGCGGTATAATGCATCACAAAAAATCCGATCAATACTTTCCACCAGGCAATATCCAAAAGCAATAGCGGCAAAACAATCCACAACAAATAATAAATGATTTTAGTCACAATTAAAGTAGTCCATTCTGTGGCTGGATTTGGAAATTTCCCATAGGAAAGTTTACGCTTCAAATATTTGTGCATTTGTCTAAAATCGGTAGTGATTGCCCAGTTAATGGTTAACAATCCGTATAAAAAGAAGGAATAATATTTTTGAAATTTGTGTATTTTCAACCATTTCGTGTTTTTGCTAAAACGGATAATTCTGCCTGCATCAATATCCTCATCATATCCGGGAATATTGGTAAAAGTGTGGTGCAAAACATTGTGCTGCACTTTCCAGTTGTAAACGTTTCCGGCCAAAATATACATACTGCTTCCCATTATTTTATTGACCCACTTTTTGTTTGAAAAAGATTCGTGGTTGCTGTCGTGCATCACATTCATTCCAACGCCTGCCATCCCAATTCCAATCACAAGAGTTAATAAAAGCATTGCCCATTGCGGCATTGAAACGGTTAAAATAACAATTAATGGCGCTAAAAAAAGCCCAAACATTATAACGGCCTTGGTGTATAATTTCCAATTTCCGGTGCGTTTTAGTTCATTTTCCTTAAAATAGGCATTCACCCTTTTGTTGAGGGTTTTGAAAAAAATTGCTTTTTCTGTGCGAGAAAAAATGATGGTATTGCTTGTCATAATAATAGGTATAAATCAATACATTACAGCGCCAAAATTACGCCATAAATGTTTCGTTAAATAACTTTTGTGAAAAATATAACATTTTTTTAAAAGATGTTAATTTAATTTAGGAAACCGTAATTTTGCGTACACAATACTGCAAATATATGGACAACATTTTAAAATATTTCCCCGATTTATCGGAAAATCAAATCGCCCAATTTTCAAAATTAGGGGAATTATATACTTTTTGGAATGCCCAAATCAATGTGATATCAAGAAAAGACATTGATGAATTGCAAGTTCGGCACGTATTGCATTCTTTGGGAATTGCGAAAGTACAGCCGTTTAAACCCGGATCGCGAATTTTGGATGTGGGTACCGGTGGCGGTTTTCCCGGAATTCCCTTGGCGATATTGTTTCCCGAATCTCATTTTCATTTGGTGGATTCCATCGGAAAAAAAATAAAAGTGGTAAAGGAAGTTGTCGCAGCTTTAGATTTAAAAAATGTGAAGGCTGAAGCCATAAGGGCTGAAGAGGTAAAAGGCGAATTCGATTTTATTGTGAGCCGCGCGGTAACCAATATGGATGATTTTGTGAAATGGACCAGAAGTAAAATCGCCAAAAAACAGCAACACGAATTGAAAAACGGCATTCTGTATTTAAAAGGCGGCGATTTAACCGAAGAATTACAACATTTCCCAAATGCAAAACAGTTTGATTTAACCGATTTTTTTGATGAGGATTTTTTTGAAACCAAAAAAGTGGTGCACCTTGCTTTAAAAAAGAAATAAAATCAATAAGATTATTGCTGGTGTTATTGCCATTATCATCGCCCTCATTTTGTCACCATTTTTGCGAAAAAGGCAAAAAATGTCGCCAAAAACCAATTTCATTTCATTTTTAGTCTGCCTTAAAAAGCGGGGACAGAAACATTTTCGCCAAATGATAAAACGGAGGGTTATTGACTTCTTCCAACTTCAAATTTCCGCACTGCCTTCGGCAGGGAAGCTTTGGGCTTCCTACTCAAACTCTGAGCCTTCATCCTTCTGTAAATTTAACTTTGGACTTTTAAAATGCACATCCATTTGAGGAAATGGAATATTGATGTTATTTTCAGTAAATTTCCTGTTAATTATTTTTCTGATATCGCTTTTTTCCTTTTCAATCCTGAAAATATTTTCGCTAAAAAACAGCAATTGAAAGCCCAGTGAAGAATCTCCAAAATCCATAAATTGGACATCAACCAAACTTTCATCTGTGATATCTGAATGTTCCAAAGCACTTTCTTTAAGTATCTTAATCACCAAATCAACATCGCTGCCATAGGCTACGCCAACATCTATTTTAAAACGCGTTTTTTTAGACTGGTGGCTCCAGTTGATTACTTTGTTGGTGGTAATTAATGAATTTGGAATGATGATGGTGATTTCGTCACGATTTGCACCGGTGGATGTGCGCAAACCAATTTCCTGAATCCGCACAATATCATCGTCAATTTCCAACACATCACCCACTTTTATGGATCTTTCCGAAAGCAAAATAATGCCCGAAACAATATCATTGAATGTTTGCTGCAACCCCAAGCCAATTCCAACAAGCAATGCGGCAGAACCCGCAACCAATACCGTAATTTTTACCCCGATTGTTTCCAGCAAAAACGCAAAAGCGATCACCCAAATTACATATTTAATAATTTGAAACAGTGCATAGGTATTTCCCAAATCCTGGCTTTTTAGCTTTTGTTTGCGGAACATGGTTGTTTTAATAAGCCATAAAATCACTTTGGTAATCAGAAAAACAATAAAAATGGCGACAAGCGTATAAGCCCTCAAGGTATATTCGCCCAAGCTGAACAACTCAAATTCTAAAAATTCGCGTAATGTTTCAAAAGTGTTTTTTATCATTTTTTGGGATGATTTAAATCTGCATAAATTTATAACAATATATTTTGTTTTCAGCCTTTTGGAATTTGAAATATTTTAGGCGGCAACCAATGAATCTTTCCAACAAAAAGTTAAAAAAATATTTGTATATTTTCATCATTTTGGCGAGAAGTTTAAATACTTTAGCGGCTCAAAAGTTAATGATGTTAACATCCCATTTAGGTGAACTTTTTGCCTTATTGACAGCGGTTTTTTGGACCACCACCAGTTTATCATTTCAACAGGCAACCAGAAGAGCCGGGTCTTTGTCGGTCAATGTATTGCGATTAATCATCGCTTTTTTCATTTACGCCGTCATTTCCTATTTTTCCAGAGGATTGTTTTTACCGTTTGACGCCACTTCCCATCAGTGGATTTGGATGTCAATTTCGGGCTTGGTGGGCTTTGTTTTTGGTGATTATTTTCTGTTTAAATCGTACGAATTAATCAGCGCAAGAATTTCCATGTTATTGATGTCGTTAAGTGCGCCAATTGCAGCTTATTTAGGATGGTTTATTTTAGGGGAAACCATGAATCTCCTTTCTTTGGTGGCTATGTTTATCACCATTTTTGGAATTATGATGGTGATTACCGAAAAAAAGAAATTGGATGATGAAAAACTAGGGATAAAAAACAAAAAAATTCAATTTTCGTTTTCTCCCAAAGGAATGTTATTCGCTTTTTTGGGCGCTATGGGACAAGCGTTGGGCTTGGTTTTAAGCAAATATGGAATGGGTGATTACAACGTATTTGCGGCAACCCAAATTAGAATTATAGCAGGAACTTTTGGTTTTATCATCCTAATCTCCTTAATTAAACGATGGCCAAAAGTGAAGCAAGCAGCTACCGATTCCATTTCCATGAAATTTATTGTACTTGGTTCTATTTTTGGTCCGTTTTTAGGCGTTTACGCTTCTTTATTGGCCGTAAAATACACCACAGTCGGCATTGCTTCAACCATTATGGCCATTATTCCTGTCTTAATTATTCCGCCGGCCATATTACTTTACAAAGAAAAAGTGACCATAAAAGAAATTATCGGAGCTTTTATTGCATTGGGCGGTATCGTTTTATTTTTCATAAAATAAACAACAGGAAATTTAATACCAATATGTTAAATATTATGGCCCACAATAAATTATTATATGTAACAAACAGCGCATGTAATTATTTATGGTAATTTTGTGAGCGTTTTTTAAATACCTTTTAACAAACAAAACACCAATCAATTGAAACTACTAAACAACATAAAACTGTATTTGATTCGAAATTTCAGTTTTAAAAATTATACCAAAAAAAATTGGATTCGCTTTTTTATAAAAGGCATTTTGGCGCTTGGCGTTTTGTTTGTGATTTTTATAATTTCCGTTTATTTTGGCTTATTTGGAAGGGTTCCTACCAATAAAGAAGTAAAACTTTTCAGAAATATGGAAGCATCTGAAGTTTATTCTTCCGATAATGTGTTGCTATACCGGTTTGACAAAGAAAACCGCCTAAATATTCCGTTCGATTCTATTCCAAAACATTTGGTTGAAGCCCTTATATCATCTGAAGATTCTCGTTTTTACGAGCATTCTGGCGTCGATTTAAAAAGTTTGATGCGGGTGATTGTAAAAACGGTGATTTTAAGAGATAAAAGCTCTGGAGGCGGAAGCACCATTTCACAACAATTGGTAAAAAACTATTTCCCCCGAAATTCCTATTGGTTTTTGTCAACGCCTATCAACAAGTTCGAAGAAATGGTGGCAGCCTATAAATTGGAAAGCCATTTTACAAAGGAACAAATTGTTGAATTTTATTTTAATACCGTTCCTTTTGGCGATACCGCTTTTGGTATTGAAAGTGCCTCACAGCGCTTTTTTAGCACTTCAACTTCTAATTTAACTATTGAACAGGGCGCTGTTTTGGTTGGAATGTTAAAAGCAACTTACACCTATAATCCCATAAAATTTCCTGAAGCTTCCAAAAACAGAAGAGACATTGTGTTGAATTTAATGAGCCAGGAAAAATATATTTCCGAAAAATTTAAAGATTCTGTAGTGGCTATTCCTTTGATTACAACGCCAAAGAGACTTTCACGCCATCAGGGAAAAGCCAAATATTTTACAGAGTATGTGCGTTTAACGATGAACAGCTGGTTAGAAAATAACAGAAAATCAAGCGGAAAAAAATATGATTTATATAAAGACGGACTTAAAATTTACACGTCTTTAAATTATGCGATGCAACAATATGCCGAAAAGGCTGTCGCAAAAAGACTTAAGATTTTACAATACGAATTTGACCGCCAATGGGGAAATGAAGAGCCTTGGAACGAGGTGCCGATTGTTTTAACAAACGCCGTCAAAAACTCGGATCGCTATAAAACACTAAAAAGAGCGGGAATGTCTGAAGCTAGGATTCAAGACAGCCTGAACAAACCTGTGGAAATGAAAATTTTCTCGCACGACGGAGAAAGAAACGTCACCATGTCACCGTTGGATTCCATAAAAAATTCATTGCGTTTTTTGCACGCCAGTTTTATTGCATTGGAACCAAAAACCGGACATATTAAGGCTTATGTTGGCGGCATTGATGAAAATTATTTTCAATATGATCACGTAACCACCAAAAGACAAGTTGGAAGTACATTTAAGCCATTTGTTTATGCCGCAGCTATTGAAAGTGGCATTACACCTTGCGAAATGTATCCAAACATTTTAATCAAATATCCGCAATATGAAGATTGGGAACCTAAAAATTCCGATTATATTTATGGCGGTGAATTTAGCGTTTGGGGCGCCTTGGCAGCTTCCGTAAATACCGTCACGGTGCAGCTTATGGAAAAAGTCGGGTTGCTTAAAATCATCGCTTTGGCAAAAAATATGGGTATTGAAACCGAACTTCCTGAGGTTCCTTCTTTGTCTTTAGGAACCGCAGAACTTTCTTTACTGGAAATGGTGAGGGCCTATACCACATTCCCCAATTATGGAAAACCAATGCACGAAGTTGTTCTTCTTAAAATTTTGGACAGAGATGATGTTTCACTAAATATTTTACCCATAAAAGCTACCAAGCAAGCGTATACAGAAAAAACGGGTGAAATCATGGTTGAAATGCTAAAACGTGTCGTTTTCCAAGGAATTGCCGCACCAATAAGGTACGATTTTCAATTGTTTGGCGACATTGGCGGAAAAACAGGAACTTCGCAATCGCAAGCAGATGGCTGGTTTGTTGGCTTTACTTCAAACTTGGTTATCGGCGCTTGGGTTGGTGCCGAAAATCCAGCCGTTCATTTCAAAACGATGGAATTGGGCCAGGCATCGCACACCGCACTTCCCATCAATGGCGAGTTTTTAAAGATGTTAAACAATGATGTTTCTTTTCAATATTACTTAAAACAAGATTTTAAAAAACCTTCCAAAGATGTGTTGAAACTTTTCAACTGCAATTCGCGATTAAACGTGCCGCGACCAGCAAAAGACACCATTGTTGATGTGGTCATCGATTCTTTAAACATCGAAAATCCCATCATTGCAAAGGACAGCATTGCCATTGAGCAATAAAGACCACAATTTAATTCAAAAAATATTTTGGGCGTTCCCCGCCAGCTGGCGGGTCGGGCTTTCCTCTTCAATCCCTAACGCAGCTTGAGTTCATAATGAAAAAAGGAAATATTAAAGTTTTTCTAGCGCCCTTTGCATATTTTCTTTGTGAAATTTGCGGTTAAAAATCTATAGATTTTGCGTTTCTAGTTTAGACTTTCCTTGCATTTTCGGCTAAACTTCCGTCTTCGGACTTCGGGCTTCCGACTGAAATTTCCTATAACACCAGCAATCCGTGCGCCCGTAAACTGTTGACGGGTTTGGAATACCAAAACAATTCGAAATCACCAAAAAGGGTTTCATAGTCCGTTTTTAATTGGCCAAAAGTGAGCTGTTCTATATTGTAAACGGACAATCGATCCAAAATCTCTAAAAACCATTCGCCAGATTCTTTTCCCATTTGCACCTGAATGCCGTCGCTTTTATCGTGAAAAGTAAGCTGAAGCAGTTGTTTTGATTTCCCTTTTTTAGATTTTGTAATTTCCGAAACCAAAGGCGTTGCGCCTAACCAAATAATTTTTGCGGTTGGTTTTACCATAAAATAAGGTTCGGTTTCCAGGCACTTTTGCATAAAATCATTTTTGATACTGGTTTTTGGAATTTTAAACTCAAACCAATCCTGCAACGGCAAATCAAAACCAACGCCGTGCATAAAATTGAAAATGGATTTCTTCAGCCCAAAACTGAATTTATCGTGGTTAATGCCCGTTTTGTCCTTAAACTGAATGTCGTTGTTGGCAAAAGTGATTTCCTTGTAATCGGAAAAAATGCCGTATTCTGTGGGGTTTAAACCAATCGGACTGTGGGTTGTTAACGCAAACTGATGCCAAAATCCCGATTTTATGGTGCCCAGTTCAAACAATTGCCGCACCATTTCCAGGCTGTCAACCGTTTCCTGAATAGTTTGGGTTGGGAAACCGTACATTAAATACGCGTGAACCATAATGCCGGCATTGGTGAAATTGTTGGTCACCTGCGCCACTTGCTCCAGTGTTACGCCTTTTTTAATCAGTTCCAGCAATCGGTCGGAAGCTACTTCCAATCCGCCCGAAACAGCAATACAGCCTGATTCTTTCAACAAAACACAAAGGTCTTTGGTAAAACTTTTTTCGAAACGAATATTAGTCCACCAGGTCACCGTAATTTTTCTTCTGATAATTTCTATCGCCAATGCCCGCATCAACGCAGGAGGCGCCGCTTCATCCACAAAATGAAAACCTTTTTCGCCGGTTTGCGCGATGATTTCTTCAATGCGGTCCACCAATAATTTTGCGGCAATGGGTTCATAAATTTTAATATAATCGAGAGAAATATCGCAAAAAGTGCATTTTCCCCAATAACAGCCGTGCGCCATCGTAAGTTTGTTCCAACGGCCGTCGCTCCATAAACTATGCATCGGATTGGCGATTTCTATAACCGAAATATATTCGGTTAGCAACAAATCGGCATAATCCGGCGTGCCAACGTAAGCTTGTTTGTAATCATTTTTAACCGATAAATTGTTGTAAACCACTTTTTCGTTTTCCTTTAAAAAAGTTCTTTTGAACTGCTTAAAATCGGGATTATCCGCCAAAGGATGCAACACATTCGACAGCAACAATTCAACCGGCAATTCGCCGTCGTCCATGGTTATAAAATCGAAAAAGTCGAACACACGAACATCCGTAATGCTTCTTAATTCCGTGTTTGGAAAGCCGCCGCCCATCGCCACTTTGATCTCAGGATGGTTTTTTTTAATAAACTGCGCACACCTGAAAGCGCTGTACAAATTCCCCGGAAACGGCACCGAAAAACAAACCAGTTTTGGCTGGATGACTTTTAGTTTTTCATCCAAAATTTTAAGCGTAATGTCATCAATAACCGTGGTTTCCTTTTGCAGATTTGCATACAGCTCGTTAAAATCATTGGCGCTTTGCCCCAATCTTTCGGCATAACGGCTAAAACCAAAATTTTCGTCGATGCATTCCACGATAAAATCGGATAAATCTTCAAGGTATAAAGTCGCCAAATGTTTTGCCTGATCCTGAATTCCCATATTTCCAAAAGCCCATTCCAACTCATCAAGCTCAGAAAATCGCGAAGCTTCAGGAATAAAATTTGAAGCGCAAATTTGCCTGGCAATCGTCTGATTTTTTCCCTGCAAAAAACCAATCACATCGCCAATGGTTTTTAAATAGTCATCTTTTAACGCATAAATTCGTTGTGCATTTTCAGAGGCAATCTTGTCGTTTTCAAA
>Ga0209231_1000292_pt1 | contig 31743 bp, 24 predicted proteins | sample Deesub45470m_DNA_FD_188086 | JGI IMG/M metagenome (GOLD analysis project Ga0209231, IMG submission 188086) | Deep subsurface microbial communities from North Pacific Ocean - 450_OLKR46/470m Metagenome (SPAdes) (version 2) | ecosystem: Environmental > Terrestrial > Deep subsurface > Unclassified ... | reverse complement strand
GTTGTGGATGATGCGCCAGGCTGGCCGTTTTCTGCCTGAATACCGGGCTACGCGCGCGCGCGCGTAGCCCGGTATTCAGGCAGAAAACGGCCAGCCTGGCGCATCATCCACAACGGTGTGTATTCGGTAGGCTGGCGCAACAGGGCGCGCAGAAAGGTGTCGTTCTTTAGTTTGAAGTTCATTTTTGCCTTTAATTTTCGTATTCTCAAGGCGGGAGCTATCCCGCCCACTACAAGTTAACGCGGTAGAACAGACGATCCCATCAGAAATTCATCCACAGCACGTGCGCACTGACGGCCTTCGCGTATCGCCCAGACGATCAGCGACTGACCGCGACGCATGTCTCCGGCGGCGAAGACCTTGTCTACGCTGGTGCGGTAGTCGTCGGTATTGGCCTTGATATTGCCGCGCCCGTCCTTTTCCAGGCCAAACGCATCCAGCACTTTCTGCACCGGACTGACGAAACCCATCGCCAGAAATACCAGATCCGCCTTCAGTTCGAACTCGCTGCCTGCGACTTCGACCATCCTGCCTTCTTTCCATTCGACGCGCACGGCACGCAGTTTCTCGACTTTGCCGTTGCTGCCGATGAATTCTTTGGTCGCAATCGCCCAGTCGCGGCTGCAGCCTTCTTCATGCGAACTGGAGGTGCGCAGCTTCATCGGCCAGTTAGGCCAGGTCAGCGGCCTGTTCTCCTGCTCGGGTGCACGCGGCATCACTTCGATCTGCGTGACCGACAGCGCGCCGTGACGGTTGGAGGTACCCACGCAGTCCGAACCGGTGTCGCCGCCGCCGATCACCACCACATGTTTGCCGGTGGCCATGATCTGCTCATCCAGGCTGTCGCCCGCATTCACGCGATTCTGCTGCGGCAGGAACTGCATTGCATTGTAAATGCCGCTCAATTCGCGACCGGGAACCGGCAAATCGCGCGGCGTTTCCGCCCCGCCGCTCAACACTACCGCGTCGAATTCAGCCAGCAGCGCCTGCGGTGCAATCGTCTCAGCAGCCATGTTATTCACGCCCGCTTCACATTCCGTACCGACAAACACCGAGGTTCTGAAGGTAACGCCTTCGGCCTCCATCTGTGCGGCGCGACGGTCGATATGCGATTTTTCCATCTTGAAATCAGGGATGCCGTAACGCAGCAGACCGCCGATGCGATTGTTCTTCTCGAACAGCGTTACATCGTGTCCTGCACGCGCCAGCTGCTGAGCACAAGCCATACCGGCGGGACCTGAACCGACTACGGCAACCTTCTTACCCGTCTTTACAGCCGGAATTTGCGGTGTTACCCAGCCATTTTCCCAACCCTTATCGATGATCGCATGCTCGATGGACTTGATACCCACCGCGTCATTATTGATGTTCAGCGTACACGCCGCTTCGCACGGTGCCGGGCATAAACGCCCGGTAAATTCCGGGAAGTTGTTGGTGGAATGCAACACCTCCAGCGCATGCTTCCAGTCTCCGCGATACACAAGATCATTCCAATCGGGGATGATGTTATTGACCGGGCAGCCCGACGTGCAAAACGGGATACCGCAATCCATGCAACGCGCGCCCTGAATCTTCGCCTGCTCATCGCTCAGATGCAGCACAAACTCGTTATAGTTCTCGAGCCGTTCTGCGACTGGCAGGCTCGCCTCGGACAGACGGCTGTATTCCATGAATCCAGTGGGCTTACCCATTATGCACCTCCCCTTGCGTAAGTTTTAATGCAGCTTGTTCCTGCAAGGCGCGTCGATAATCCGTCGGCATGACCTTGGTGAACTTGGGCAGATAAGCCGCCCAACTCTCCAGGATCAGCCTTGCGCGCTCACTGCCGGTATACATCAGATGCTTTTCTATCTGTTCACGCAAAGCGTGTTCGTCAGCCTTGTTGAGGTGATTGAAATGCACGCGACCATGGCTCTCCGGCACTTCGTCGGTGCTGTCCAGCGCCGCCAGTTCTTCGGGCACCGGCTCCAGCGCCACCATGGTCAGATTACAGCGCTTCTCGAAATCGCCGGTCTCATCCAGCACATAAGCCACGCCACCCGACATCCCTGCCGCGAAGTTACGCCCTGTCTGCCCCAGCACGATCACCATGCCGCCTGTCATGTATTCGCAACCGTGATCACCCAGGCCTTCCACGACCGCGATCGCGCCGGAATTGCGCACTGCGAAGCGTTCGCCCGCCACGCCGTTGAAGTAGCATTCGCCGGAGGTTGCGCCGTACATAACGGTATTGCCGACGATGATGTTCTCATGCGCAACCAGATTGGCTTCGCGCGGCGGCATGATGGCGATGCGTCCGCCGCACAAGCCCTTGCCCACATAATCGTTGCCTTCGCCGCGCAGTTCAAACGAAATGCCGTGCGACAAAAAGGCACCGAAGCTCTGTCCTGCCGTGCCGCTGAATTTCACCTGTATGGTGTCCGCCGGCAATCCGGCCTGACCGTAACGCCTGGCCACCTCGTGCGACAGCATGGTGCCGACCGTGCGATTGACGCTACCGATCGCGCTGTCGATCACGACAGATTTCCGCTCATTCAGCGCCGATTGTGCGGCGGCGATCAAGGTATTATCGAGCGCCTTGTCCAGCCCGTGATCCTGCTCTTCGGCGTGCTGGCGCGCCACGCTGGCCGGCATGTCCGGCTGATAAAACACTTTGGAGAAGTCCAGTCCCTGCGACTTCCAGTGTGCGATGCCGTGTTTCACACCCAGCAGATCGGAGCGGCCGATCAGATCGACGAAACGGCGGATACCCATTTGCGCCATCAGTTCACGGAGCTCTTCGGCAACGAAGAAGAAGTAATTGACCACATGCTCGGGCTGACCGGTGAATTTGCGGCGCAACTCGGGATCCTGAGTGGCAACGCCGACCGGGCAGGTATTGAGGTGACACTTGCGCATCATGATGCAGCCTTCAACCACCAGCGGTGCCGTGGCGAAACCGAACTCGTCCGCACCCAGCAGCGCGCCGATCAGCACATCGCGGCCGGTCTTGAGCTGGCCGTCCACCTGCAACGCGACACGTCCGCGCAGCTGGTTCAGCACCAGCGTCTGTTGCGCCTCGGCCAGCCCCAGTTCCCACGGCGTTCCCGCATGTTTGATGGAAGACAGCGGAGAGGCACCCGTGCCGCCGTCGAAACCGGACACCACGATGTGGTCGGCCTTGGCCTTGGAGACACCGGCCGCTACCGTACCGACGCCCACTTCGGAAACCAGCTTCACCGAAATCGAGGCGGACGGATTGGCATTTTTCAGGTCATGGATCAGCTGAGCCAGATCCTCGATGGAATAGATGTCGTGGTGTGGCGGTGGCGAAATCAGCCCCACGCCGGGAACGGAGAAGCGCAGCTTGGCGATGTACTCAGACACCTTGTGCCCGGGCAGCTGACCGCCTTCACCAGGCTTCGCGCCCTGCGCCATCTTGATCTGTATCTGATCCGCATTAGCCAGATATTCGGCGGTTACGCCGAAACGTCCCGACGCCACCTGCTTGATTCTGGAACGCAGTGAATCGCCCGCCTTGAGTTCGCGATCGCTTTCGATGCGGTTCTTGCCGATGATATCCGAGAGCATCTCGCCGCCCTTGAATACCTGGAAGCGCGACGCATCTTCGCCGCCCTCACCGGTATTGGACTTGCCGCCCAGACGGTTCATCGCGATGGCCAGCGTGGTATGCGCCTCCGTCGAAATGGAACCGAGCGACATCGCACCCGTGACAAAACGCTTGACGATCTCTTTGGCTGGTTCGACTTCTTCCAGTGGCACCGCTGTGCCGGCCGGCCTGATTTCGAACAGACCGCGCAGCGTTTTCAGCCTGGTGCTCTGCTCGTTGATGAGCTGGGCGTATTCCTTATAAGTGGCAGCATTGTTGGTGCGCGTCGCCATTTGCAATTTTGCGATCGAATCCGGTGTCCACATGTGCTCCTCGCCACGCACGCGGTAGGCGTATTCACCGCCCGCTTCCAGCGCGTTCGCCAGCACCGGATCCGCTCCGAATGCGTTGCGATGCATGCGCTGCGCTTCTTCCGCCACCTCGGTCAGGCCTATGCCTTCGATCTGGGTCGCGGTGCCGGTGAAATACTCGGCCACGAAGGACGCATTCAGTCCGATCGCCTCGAATATCTGCGCGCCGCAATAGGATTGATAGGTGGAAATACCCATCTTGGACATGACCTTCATCAGCCCCTTGTTGATCGCCTTGATGAAGCGCTTGTTGGCTTCCTTGGCATCCACATTGGCCGGATGCTTCAACGCTGCCAGCGTTTCATAGACCAGCCACGGACACACGGCCTCCGCGCCGTAACCGGCCAGCAGCGCGAAATGATGCACTTCACGCGCAGATCCGGTATCGACGACCAGACCAGTGCTGGTGCGCAGCCCTGCACGCACCAGGTACTGATGCACTCTGGAGCATGCCACCAGCGCAGGAATGGCCACCCGCTCGGAAGACACGGCGCGATCAGACAGGATCAGCACGTTGTAACCGTCGGCCACGGCCTTGTCTGCTGCGGCGCACAATGCGCCGACGGCAGCTTCGCACTCGGGCTGATCGGCCGGATAAGTGATATCCAGCACCAGCGAGCGGTAGCGTCCCTGCGTGAGCGTATCGATATCGCGCAGCTTGGCGATGTCGTCATTCGACAATACCGGCTGGTGCACTTCCAGACGCAACGGCGGATCGGTCTCGTCTATGCCCAGCAGGTTGGGTTTGGGTCCGATAAACGAGGTCAGCGACATGACGATTTCTTCGCGTATCGGGTCGATCGGCGGATTGGTCACCTGCGCGAACAGCTGCTGGAAATAATCGTAGAACGAGCGATTCTTGTTCGACAGCACCGCGAGCGCGGCATCCGCCCCCATGGAGCCGGTCGGCTCTTCACCGGCCGCCGCCATGGGCGCCAGGATGAATTTGATATCTTCCTGCGAATAGCCGAACGCCTGCTGCGTATCCAGCAAGGAGGCATTCAGCTTATTTTCGCTCGACACCTCAGGCATGTCGCCCAGAAAGAAGCGCGACCGCGCTATCCAGTCACGGTATGGCTTGGCATTGGCGAGCTGGTTCTTCAGTTCGACGTCGTCCACGATGCGTCCCGCTTCCATGTCGATCAGGAACATCTTGCCCGGCTGCAAGCGCCATTTCTTGACCACCTTGTGCTGGGGAATATTCAGCACGCCCATCTCGGACGCAAGCAGCACCATGTCATCATCGGTGATCAGATAGCGTGCAGGACGCAAACCGTTGCGATCCAGCGTGGCGCCTATCATCTTGCCATCGGTGAATGCCACCGCGGCCGGGCCGTCCCACGGCTCCATCAAGGCGGCATGGTATTCGTAAAAGGCGCGGCGTTCTTCGTCCATCAGCGGATTGCCCGCCCACGCCTCAGGGATCAGCAGCATCATCGCGTGCGGCAGGGAGTAACCGCCCGCCACCAGCAGTTCCAGCGCATTGTCGAAACAGGCCGAATCCGACTGGCCTTCATCGATCAGCGGCCAGAGTTTTTCCAGGTCTTCGCCGAGGATTTTGGACGACATCGCCGCATGGCGTGCGGCCATCCAGTTCACGTTGCCGCGCACGGTGTTGATCTCGCCGTTATGCGCAATCATGCGGAACGGATGCGCCAGATCCCAGGTCGGGAAGGTGTTGGTGGAGAAACGCTGATGCACCAGCGCCAGCGCGCTGACAACGGTTGCATCCTGCAAATCGGGGTAATACTTGCCTACCTGATCGGCCAGCAGCATGCCCTTATAGACCACCGTACGGGCAGACAACGAAGGAATGTAGAAGCCCTGCGCATCCGGCAGAGCGCTCACGGCGTGCTCAACCAGCTTGCGGATCACGAACAGTTTGCGCTCGAATGCATCCGTATCCGCGCAGCCGCACCCGATGAACACCTGACGCACCACAGGCTCGACCAGCCTGACGCCCTCGCCCAGAATGCTGCTATCCACCGGCACATCGCGCCAGCCCAGCACAGACTGGCCCTCGGCGGCAATTCTCTCGACGATAATCTGCTCGCAGGCGGCACGTGCCACCGCATCGCGCGGCAAAAACAGCATGCCCACGCCGTAACGGCCTGCTTCCGGCAGTACCATTCCATGGCTGGCGCATTGCACACGGAAGAACGCATCGGGAATCTGCAACAGAATACCCGCGCCGTCACCCGCCAGCGGGTCCGCACCCGTTGCACCACGGTGAGTCAGATTTTCCAGTATCTGCAGCCCCTGACTGACCATGTCATGGCTTTTCTTACCCTTGATATGGGCGACAAAACCCACTCCACAGGCATCGCGCTCCTGGCGCGGATCGTACAAACCTTGTTGCATAGGCAAATTAACCACGGCATTCCTCAATCAAATCGAACCGAACACTCAAAACTACAGCGCAAGCAAGACGGTAAAAAAGCGCGTTCTGCCGACCATGCGGCTTCACGTTTTCGCGCTTCATCCAGTCTTCGCTCGCTACATTTTAAACGCCCTGTTAAAGCAAAAAAATGACGACACAAGTCGCCATACCTACTACGCGTGCTCAAATACAAAAGCGAAAGGGCTGGAATCTTACCTTTAATCAGGTTCAGCAGCAACCGCAAGTGAGTAAATACACGGCTTGATAAGCATCACATAATTTACCTGGCCAGACGGAATCGACATCAGGATACGCAGTCGACAGCGTTTCATCGCCCGCGTCAAAACCACAATGAACATCAGGTCATCTACCGTTCATCGCCCAACTCCTGCCGCTGAAGAAAAAATATTTCCGCTTATCGGTCGGCGACCTGTTTCATCGGACATCGCTTCTTGCAGCCTGCAACCCCGTCTATAGTCAGCCTCACTCGAACAGGAACAGCAATGGGAAACAAACACACACAAGCGGGCTTCACGCTGATGGAACTGATGGTCGTAGTCGCCATTGCAGCCATATTGGCCACAATCGCCGCTCCGTCCTTCACCGGCCTCATCAACGACACCAAGCAGTCTACGCTCGCCAGCCAGCTGGCCAGTGACTTGCAGCGCGCCCGCAGCGAAGCCATCAAACGCAATGCTCGCGTCGTGTTCTGCGTACGCAATTCGGCGGGTACCGATTGTGGCACCGGAACCAACTGGCAAAACGGCTGGCTGATCTGCTACGGCAGCACTGCGTGCGACACCACTATTCCAGCTGACGGTTCGGCAGCCAATCCTCTCAGCGTGCATCCGGCGCTTGACCCGGGGCTGACGCTCACCGGCAGCACCAGCCTGATACGCTTCAACCCCAATGGCACTCAGGGCAGCGCCGGCAGCGCGACCCTGACGCTGAACGGCACATGGTCTGGCGCGACAGCCAAAACGACAAGTGTCGCCGCAACAGGCTATATCTCCAGGCATTAGGAGCGCGACATGCACAAGACACCGAACAACTTTCAACGCGGATTCTCGATGATAGAGGTGCTGGTGACGCTGGTCATCATCTCCATCGCCCTGCTTGGGGCGGCCGGCATGCAGCTCTACGCCATGCGCATCAACCAGGGCGGGCAATTTCGCACTCAGGCGGTATTTCTGGCATCGGATATCGTCGAGCGCATGGAGGCAAACAAACAGGAAGCGATCAATGGCAGTTACGCGCTGGGCAACACCACGGATGCCGGCACGCTGAACACGGCATGTTCAGCCGTCGCATGCAATGCGGCCGGCCTGGCCGCTTATGACCTGAACCAATGGGGCAACGCAATCGAGGCGCTGTTACCGCAACCCAGCTGGCAGATCATCCGTACCACCGCCGGCAACCCGAGCACCTACCGCGTCATCATCAGCTGGACTGAACGCAGCACGGATAAGGTCAGCCACGGCGATACGCTTTCCTACACGGCAACCCGAACCATAGGCAACTGATGCCATGAATACCCATACTTCATCGCCCCGTGCGGCAGCAGGCTTCAGCCTGGTAGAAATGATGATTTCCATCACGCTAGGGATGCTGATCGTCGCCGCCTTGGTCGGCGTGCTGATCAGCAACTCGCGTACTGCCAAAACCACTGATCGCAGCACCGAGCTGCAAAGCAACGGCCGCTATGCGCTGGACCACCTGCAGCGCGAGCTCAGACATGCCGGTTATCGCGGCTATACCTGGTCGGAGCCGAGCACGCCCGTCACCGCGATCACCCCGATTACCAATGAATGTCTGGTCGCGGGCGCGGCTGCCGGCAGCTTTGTCACCAATCTCCGCCAGGGCATATGGGGTGCAAACGACAGCAACCCCTACTCCGGTAGCTGCCTTAATAGCGATTATGTGCGCGGCGATGTGCTGGTCATCCGCCATGTAGCCCATACACCGCTGAACACCAATACCACCAGCGGCAGCTTTTATTTCCGCTCCAGCTATGCCGTAGGCGAAATCTTCAAGGGCAGCGGCGCGGCGCCGCTGGCCGGCGCGCCGACGCTCACCGGCTCACCGACGCCACAAGCCGATTTTCAGCTACAGGAATATGTCTATTACATCGGCAGCGACGACAACGACGCCACCATCCCGGCCCTGCGCAGACGCGCCCTGGTCGGCAGCGGCATGGCAGACGAAATGGTGGCCAGCGGTATCGAACAGATGCAGGTGCAATATGGCCGGCTTGATACCGCTTTGAACACCCGCTATTTCAATGCGAACAGCCTCAGCGGCAGCTCCTCCGACACACTTTTTACGACCACCAGCTATGCGTGGGACGAAGTCAATTCAGCGCGCATCTGGCTGCTGGCACGCACCGCCGGAATCGAGAATGGTCACAGCGACACCCGTTCGTATGCCATGGGTGACATCAGCTACGGCCCGATGAACGACGGCTTTCGCCGCCAGCTGTTCACAGCAGTCATACAATTGCGCAATTAAGGGCAAATGCCATGCGGAACATTCAGACACTACGCCGTCATCAATCTGGAGCCACACTGATCATAGGCATGATCATACTGATACTGCTGATGCTGATCGGCCTGGCCAGCATGAAGACCTCGGACATCCAGTTTCAACTGGCCGGCAATCTGCAATTCGAGAATGCCGCAATGAATAACGCCGAAACCACCCTGCACACGGCAGAAGCCTGGCTGAGAACCGGAAGCAATTACCGCAATGCCGGACTGGACTCCGATGCGTGCAACAGTCGCAGCGTCAGCCACCTGTACCCTCTGAACAGATCAGTCACGCCCCCCGTACCGTGCCTGCCCGGCTATGGCGCACCCGACAACGACCCGCTGACCATGACATGGACAGATGCCAATTCCCTCGCCCTGCTGGATGACAGCGGCGCAGCCAACTCCAGCCAGCGCTACATTATCGAGCTCATGTCCGTCAACAATCGTCTGCTCGGCTCCGGCCAGGCAGTGGGCGGGCGCGCCAATTCGGGTTGCAATCAGGTAAACACCTACCGCATCACCGCGCGCGGCACCAGCGCACGCGGTGCCAGCAAATTTGTCCAGTCTTTCTACAGCGTATTAAGCTGCTAACCACGGAGATTCATCATGTCCACACTCGTACAGCGACTGCAAAAGCCCCAGATATTCGGCCTGATTGCCTTGCTCGGCATTACCTTTTCCGTAGTCAAGTTATCCCTGGCCATCACCGCGTTTACCCCCGCGAATCAGCCCATGGGCTATGTTTCTCAGGATGAGGTGACCAATTACGTGCTGACCGGCGGTAACGAAACCCTGTTCCGCACCGAATACAGGCGCGACCGCTGGGGCGGGAACCTGTACGCCTATCCGCTGGACGCGGCCGGCAACGTACACACCGCTGATGCGGAGCGCTGGGGCGGCGGAGCGGCAGGGCACATAGACGCACAGAACTGGGACACAGGACGCTATATCGCCACAATGAACACTGCAGGAACCGCCGTGGCCTTTCGGGCAGCCAGCCTGTCCGGCCCGGAAACAACCGCAGGAACTCAGCAGGCGTCATTGAAAGCTACCATTAACGCGACTGCCTATGCCAGCACGCAAATTGTCAACTTCCTGCGCGGTGACCGCAGCAACGAAGGCATAGGCGCACTGCGCCAGCGCAGCTCGGCACTGGGCGATATAGTCCATTCCCGCCCTTATTACGTCTCCGATGCGACCCATCCCACAGTGTTTGTCGGCGCCAACGACGGCATGCTGCATGCCATCAACGCATCCAATGGCACGGAGCGCTGGGCCTACGTGCCGTCCATGCTGATAGGAAAGCTCAAGACACTGGCCTACAGCCCTGCCGATGCGTCACTGCCCTACGCTCACGACTATTTTGTTGACGGCCAGATCAACATCGCCAATATCACCACCTCCGGCAACAAACGCATACTGGTCGGCGGGCTGGGCGCCGGCGGCAAGGGTCTGTTTGCCCTGGATATCACCGGCAGCGCAGGTCTGGGAGCCGCCAACGAGGCCGATGTCGCCGGCAAGATACTCTGGGAGATCACCCCGGGCAGACTGAATTACGGGGGAACCAGCACCGCGACCACCGCCTACGGCAAGCTGGGCTACACCTATGGCACGCCCTCGATAGCCAGGATAAACGTAAACGGTACGCCAACGGACGTGGTCATCACAGGCAATGGCTATGATGAGGCAGCCACGGGCGAATCCTATCTTTTCATCATCGATGCGGCGACAGGCGCCCTGATCAGGGCCGTACCGGCGGGCACAGCGGGCGCAGCCAATGCCAACGGCCTGTCCAACCCGGTCGCGGTCGATGCAGATGGCAACGGCTATGTCGATCGCGTCTACGTCGGCGACCTGAATGGCACGATGTGGAAATTCGATCTTTCCAGCCCGACTGCTTCCTCATGGAGCGCCAGCGCATTGCTGGTGACCAGCCCCGCACAGACGATCACCACCACACCCGGCGTGGCTCTGCATCCCAATGGCGGCTACATGGTCAGCTTCGGTACCGGCAAAGTATTCACCGGCGTACAGGGCACCTACAACATGGCCACCTCAAGCTGGACTACCGCCCCCACCGGCGATCTGGCCGATACTTCCGTCCATTATGTGTATGGCGTCTGGGACGGCGCACCCGTCGCCAATACGACCGCTTTGACTCAGACTCTCAGCGAGCGCGCCTACACCGTCAACGGCGTTACCACCCGGGTGCGCCGCAGCACCGCCAATCAGCCCAACTGGGCCAGCGGCGGCACCAAATACTGGAAAGTCGCCCTGCCTGCGGGAGAGCGCGTGATAGGCGAAGGATCATTCACCGAAAACGGGCGTTTTTATTTCATTGCCTACAATCCGACCGTGACGCCGTATCGTGTCCCGGGCACCACGACTGATATCTTTGGCGAAAACTGGTTAATGGAACTCAATTACCTGACCGGCGGCAGCAGCACCTCGCCCTTTCTCGATCTGGACAGCAATCTGCTGCTGAACGATGCGGACCGCATTGTCTATACCTCCGCCGACACCCTGCCTGCAGACAAGGCGATCGGCGACCCTATTCTGGCCCCGAATGAAAACGGCATCCCGGTAGGCAAATGGTTGTCCAACGGAGTGCAATCGCAACCCATACTGGTTCAGTTGCAAACGCTGAACACCACCCTGTTCAACCAGAATCCGGACGTGATCTTCCCGACCAGCACGACCGTATCGCGCGGCGTGGCGGGCGGCCACTTTGACGTGGACAACTTCTACGGCACCAACAACAATTGCAGCAGTGTAGACGGAGGCAGCGGCGGCGCCAAGGCCAGCGGCTCGATTGCCTTCACTTACGGCGGCAGGGAAAACCCCAGCAACCTGACCATAAGCATAGCCGGCATCGAAATCGTCAATGGCAACCCCAGCCGAGGCTACGCCAGCGACATGGCCACATGGGTCAGAGATAAAATAAACAACAATTCCAACACCTATACGGCCTCACGCAGCAACGGTGTGGTCACCATTACGGCCATCAAACAGGGCGTTGCCTACAACGGTACGATCACCGTGTCATACACTGACGCCGCGCTGACCCATACGCTCAACCACCTGTCGGGCGGAGTCGATCCCATCACGCCGCCTTCCTCGACTTCCAGTACGTTTTGTGATTTTGTGCTGCACCACCACGAATATGACGATGAGTACGACAAAACCGGGGTGAATATGCTCAACGCGAGCGATCCGAATTACAACCTGTCCAAGGCGATCCCCGGCACCTCGACCAACTTCAAGGTGCTGATGATGAATCAGTATCTGAATCCGGCGGTGAGCCTGCACATAGGCAACAGCGCCTACCACCCGGCCAGCTCCGCCGGCTACATATCGATCAAGAATTATCAGGCCTCTGCCGGCTTCGACATCACCAGCGTGCCGACCTACAACCGGACCAATATCGGCAGTCTGGCCGTCAACATGCCGGTGGATGCTTTTTCTATCCGTGACTGGTGGGGAAGCGGCGACGCGCGTGCCGGGCTGCATTCTGTTTCTCCCGGATGCACCTGGGATGGCAGCGGAGTGGGCGCCGACATGTACCAGCCGGTCACGCCGCCCGTAAACGGGGTGGACGGGCCGGGGACGGCCGGCACCATAACGGGCGCGCGTCATAATGGCGCGCTGACCGTACAGATCATCAAGGACACCACGCCCGCCAGCGCGGTCGAAGAAAATGTCGCCGGGCGCCCGGAATACGGCTACCGGGTCAAGCATGCGAATTTTTACCAGTATGTGCTGGTGGAATACATCTTCTACTGGCACCACCCGCGCAATATGTGCTACAGCACCTCAGGCACGGCATGGAAGAAAACCAACAACAGCGGCGATGCATGGAACACGACTGCCCTGATGACAGGCTATGGCTGGACCAAAGCGCCACCTGAAGACAATGCGGTCTCCACGGCCAACAAGATTCCTGCGGCGGGCTCGACCGACCCGAAACTCGGCGTGCTGGGCAGCACTGGAACCGTCGTCTCGACCACCACCACGGTGACCGGCAATGTCACCACCACGATCATCAACTATACCGATGGTACGCGGCAGACCACCACGCAGACATCCAACAGCAATGGAACCGTGACCATCACCACCACCCTGCACGCGGCTGACAACACGGTCACCAGCACGACCACCAGCATCGTTGCCGACGCGGCGGGTTCGGTCAAGACCGGCGGTGACGAACGCGGCTCACAGGCCCGGACCGGGCGCGTCTCATGGCACGAATTGATCAGAGACTAAACAGGGTGAGCAGTAGTTAGGGATATGCTGATTTATGCACAATAAGCGTCATTGCGAGCGAAGCGTGGCAATCCAGTTGCTTTATTAAAAAGGGTTTCTGGTTTGCCGCGTCCCGCCACGTTTCTCTCGCGGCTAAAGGCAGCTCCTGATAAAACTACTAGCCATTGCAAGCTGGCAAGTCGCTGGTTATCGCAAAGACGATTTAATCAGCGCTTCCTTAGAACAGCACTTACCACTTACCGACCATCAGGGAGCAGATAATGAATCTACGTGTTAGCCAGGGTTTCAGCCTGATAGAGTTGCTGGTCGTCATAGCCATAGTGGGCATACTCGCCGCCGTTGCCCTGCCCAGCTATAACCAGCATGTCATACGCAGTGCGCGTGTCGCTGCACAAACCGAGCTGGTCAATCTGGCCAGCATGCAGGAAAAAATATTCCTCAATGCCAATGCCTACACCACCAGCCTGACAGCGGCATACGATGGCACCAGCAGCGGCGGACTGGGCGTGACATCTGGGCGAACCCGCGACGGCAGATACACCCTGACCCTGAACGCCACCAGCCAGACATACACGCTGACTGCAACCCCCGTCTCCACCCAGTCACAGGCGGGTGACGGCAATATTTCCATCAGTGAAAACGGTCAACGGCTCTGGAATGGCACTGCCTGGTAATGGATATGTGAATCCGACAGGCTTGCGCAGCCAGATGCAGCGCAACATTGACGGGCATAAATAATCGGGCTGCTGGTAAAATGAAACGTCAATAACATACCTGATCGTACGGTATTGCCGTGCGCATCGCCCTTCGGACACCCGGCAAGGACACCATGAATCGAAAATTTTTGCTTACCCTGATACTGCTGCTTTCAGGGCTGAGCGGCATATCGTATGAAATACTCTACGGCCGGATTCTGGGCGGGATTCTGGGCGACCAGTTTGCGGTATCGTCCGCCGTACTGATAACCTTCCTGCTGGGCATAGGCCTGGGCGCGCGTCATGCGCACCGTCTGTGGAGCAGGCTCTGGCTGATAGAGGCGATGATAGGCGTCTATGGCATCGCTTTCGTGCTGTCCAGAGATGCGATAGAACATCTGCTCTACAACGGCATGGGATTCTTACCCGGCCTCGCCGGGCCTGTCCTGCTAGGTACGCTGCTGCTGCTATTCCCGGCCCTGATGTTAGGCTGCAGCGTACCACTGTTCGCCGGTTACATCGGACGCATGAACGACGGGCCGGTGTTTGCACGGGTTTACTCACTCTACAATCTGGGTGCGGCCGCGACGGCTCTGCTGATCGAGTTCTGGCTGATACGCCAATTCGGCATCACCGGCACGGTGATCGTCTTCGGGCTGGTCAACCTGCTGGCAGCCGGCCTGCTGTTCGCTGCGGGCAAGCCGGTTGCCGCACTGCCGCCGCCGGAACAATCCTCCAGCACGCTTCCCCGCAACCACCTCATTTCACTGGTGCTGGTCAGCATGGCTTCGGCGGTATTCCAGTTGTTCATGGTGAAGATGTCCGAGCTGATGTTCGGCCCTTTCCGCGAATCCTTTGCCCTGGTGTTGTCCATCATTCTGTTTGGCATTGCCCTCGGTGCCATGCTGGTGAAACGTTTCAACACAGCTTACGCCAGGCTGCTGCTGACCAATGTCATCGGGCTGCTGCTCTTCCTCGCACTGTTTCGCGATCTGTTATTCATCTATGCCGATTTGTATGCAAAAGCGGTAGAGCATGGCAGTGCGATTCTGTTTCTGAAGGGAGGCATACTGGTGCTGCTGATGGGCATCCCGGCCGTCACCTTCGGTGCCACGCTCCCGGCACTGCTCAACACGCGCAACGAGGTCGCAAAAGAATCCGGTACGCTGTTGTATATCAGTTCGCTGGCCAATGTGGCCGGCTTCCTGTTGATGGCGCTGGTGCTGCATCAGTATCTGGATTATGGCGTTCAGCTGCTGGTGATCTCGGCGCTGGTGACGGCGGCTCTGGTGATACACCAGTGGGAGCACATTTTTCAGTGGCGGATGCCGCTTGCCGCCGCCGCAGTCATGCTGAGCACGGCGGGACTGCACCATTACAAATGGGATGAGGACTTGCTCTACCTGAGCTACACCTCTTTTCATTCGGCCAAAGACATGGAAGAGGATCGCAGGGACTTCAATTTTCCGGAGAAATTCAAGGGCTACCAGGACGTGTTTTCCATCAACTGGTCGGATGGCAAACCGTATTTCTTCATTAACGGCTACATCAGCATACCGATGAACAACCCTTCGGAAAAAATAGTCGGCACTCTGGGCCCGATGTTCTCTCCGCAGACCAAAGAAGCGCTGGTGCTGGGTCTGGGCAGCGGCGCAACGGCATCGGCGGTCGGTTTGCTATTCGATCACACCGATGTGGTCGAAATCAACCCGGTGGTGCGCGACAACCAGTTCCGCATGAAGCAGTGGAACTTCGACATCGAGCGCAACCCCAGGGTAAATATCGTGGTGGATGACGGGATACATTACATCCAGTCAGTGAACAAAAGCTATGACATGATACTGAACACGGTGACATCACCGCTGTATTTCAGCTCGTCAAAATTATATACGGTGGATTTTTTCGATAAAATCAAGCGCCGCCTCAACCCGGACGGCGTCTATCTCACCTGGATGGACACGCGCATAGGCAGCGATGGCGCGCGCATCATACTCAACACCCTGAAGCAACGCTTTGATCACTGCTCCCTGCTCTTCGTCAAATCAGGCTATTACCTGCTGATCGCCTCGGATAAGCCGGTGAAGCTGCAGCATCCCTATCTGGTGGATAAAGCCATACCCTTACAGAACTACCTGCTGGAGCACAAAATCATTCCGCGCCTGCTGGCTTATAACGTGCTCAGCTCTGAAGTATTTACGGACAAGCTTACGTTCGATGCGCCCGTCAACACCATAGATAAGCCCGTGCTGGAGTTTGCCATGGCCAGTCTGAAAAAAAAGGAGTTCAAGGAATTCCAGGCTGAACTTTATGACACGCTCAGCCTGGACGACGTGGCCAATACGATAGAACCTGCAATGAAATACGATCCCGTCGAGCAGCTCAGCCATTTAAGAATGGTGCTGAAGAATTCCGGCATAGTGGACAGATTCGACAGGCTGGGACGTATCTATGTCAGCAACCTGGATAGCCGCGTGGATGAGGCCACCATGGAAAGCTACCGCATAATCGCCAGTACGCTGAATGATGCCGAGGCACATCATGCGCTCGGAGATCAATATCGCTTGCGCCAGCATTACGATGAGGCGATAGCCGAGTATCGGCTGGCTCTGCAGCTCGATCCGCAACACCAGGACACCCTGTTTAACATCGCAGCCTGCCTGGAATATCAGGGCCATTTGGACGAGGCGCTGGAAACGTACCAGCTGGCGGGCAAACAAAGCCCACAGGATATGGACGTGCCCTATCGTCTGGCCAGAGTCCATCTGTCCATGGGCAATCCGACCCGCGCACTGGTGTATATCAAACAGTCGCTGAGCAAGCAGGCTGACGAAGAAGGCTATGCGCTGAAGGCGAAAATATTACGGGAATTAGGACTTGAGGACGAGGCGCTGGCCGCATACCGTGAGCTGATCAGGCTGAGCCCCGATGACGCCGAGGCTCAGTATGAACTGAATAAGTCGCTGGCCAAGTGGTAGTCCTGAAAATACAGATTGGATGACAACAGGGCGGATTGCTCCGCCCTGTTTATCGCTTTAAACGCCCTTCATTCAGAAACAACGAGTCAGCTTGCTGACGACTATGTTTCGTGGGAATCAATGATGACATGACGGGTTTATCGTCATAGTCAGAATTGAGTTGTTTCATCCAGGCCCTCGCGGCCTTCATTCAGGAATAGGCAATTTATTGCCTTATATTCCGTGGGAAGGCCCTCGCGGCCTTCATTCAGGAATAGGCAATTTATTGCCTTATATTCCGTGGGAAGGCCCTCGCGGCCTTAGCGCAGGGTCCTTACACCCCCACGGCTAGGCCCCTGGTTAGAAGACGGAATGGTGATATTTCCCGGAAGGTTGCTCAGGCAGTCGATCTGGGCCGGTGTGAGACCGCGGTCATAGCCTGCATCGGATGCGGAAATCTTCTTGTCGCTATCCTTCCTGGAAGAGTCATTCTTGGCAGCATCAAAGTCCTCGCAGCGTCCTATCGTGTCCAGTGCATGTTTGGAATGCCCGTTCAGCCAGCCGTCATTCGCAACGACCAGATTCACTCTGGCACCGCCCATACGATGACAAATGGCCACCTTGTTACCAACAGCGTCCTTGGAGCGATCGACATGGTCTTTGTGGCTGTCATCGTTGTAGTCACGGTCATTCTTGGACTTGCTGTCCTTGTCTTTGGACTTGTGCTTGCCATCGTCGATTTCTTCGCTCTTGATCGATGACGAGGGGTAGCTGCTGCAGGTGGTCTGTATCACGTTCAGACCGCAGGCCGCGATCAGCTTGCTGGTGCAGCTCGCGCTGTCGGACACATCCTTGCTGTCCTTGGCATCCTTGGCATCCTTGGCATCCTTGGCATCCTTGGCATCCTTGGCATCCTTGGCATCCTTGGCATCCTTGGCATCCTTGTCTTCCTGTTCTTCCTTGGATTTGTCATCGCCGGCGCAGGCCGTTGTCGAGACAAATACCATGCTGGTAAAACCAAGCATCAAGGCAAGTAACAGATTCGCGGGTTGAGTTTTCATGATCTTTTCCTTTCTGAAATTAAACAAAGCAATAGTGAAGCCGAACGATGGGTTATGCTCAAGTCAAAACCCCAGGTACTGAACTACGGCATGAAAAATCATGCCTGGCTGCTACAAAAACTTTACATGTCATTAAGCACACCTCCTGCGCGATCTGATCACCTCTAATTGCCAACTCCGCCCAGGACCCCATAAAAAAACTGGGAGAGTGCGCGGGTGTTTCTTGGCCCGTTCACCTGTACCGTAATGCGATAAAACAGCTTCCCGACCGGCAATGGGATATTGTTGGCATCCGCCAGCAAAATACCGGCTGTGTCATACAGAGGCACGGCCCTGCATTTCGTAAAGGTGGGCCCTTCCTGGAAATTCGCCGTTCCCGTACACATCCTCTCTACCATATACTGAACGGCATATCCCGATAAGTTCACACTGGAACTCGGGACAGCCTTCCACGTCCCTGCCTGCGCAGGCAGTCTTGAGACCGCGCTGACAGCCGAGTAGTTCGGGAAGTAATAGGCTTTCCCGGTAAAGACCTTGGGATCCGGTTCCGCATCGATTTCCGCATAAGCCAGTTCCGCGCCGATATCCGCCATCTGTATCGCCGCCTCGTTGAATGCGATATTGCCGGAAACCACGTTGCTGGTATCCACGGTACGCATCAGCGCAACGGCCGTCAGCGAAATGGCCACCAGCGCGATCAGCGCGATAACCAGCACCACGCCCTGCTGTTTATAGCGGCAATTCATCACAAATTCCCCCAGATCACGTTGCGCAACGGGATAATAGTTTGATAGACCTTGTAGCGATAGCATTGCCAGTCCTGGCCGACAGTCGTGCTCAAACTTATCAGCGGAGCATTGCTGCTGGCCGGCGTGGTACTCGGTTTCACCCAGGAAATCGGAGCAGCCGTCGTCGTCGTGCAGGCGGCTTTCTGTGCACTTCGGGCGACGATGGCAACCCGGATAGCCTTGATGCGTGCAATTTCTGCTGCGGTAGGGCTTGCCCAGTTGGTGCCGGAACAAGCATTGCCGGTCGCATCGGTCCAGCAAGTTACCGGCTGGCTGCCCGCATCGGCGACCCCGTATTGCATCTGCATGTTGACGATGTCACTCGCCACGGTATTCCAGGTCGTGCCGCTGTTAACGGAATGATTCAGGTTGAAAGCGGCGTCGATCTGGTAGCGCAGATCAGGGAATGCGGGGGCATCCTGACCCAGATTGATGACGCTGGCAACAGGCGCAGTGACCGCATCGATCACGGGGAGGCTGGTCGCCTGCAGCAATGCACAACTCTTGCTGGTGCTGTAATTGGTTTTCGGAATCAGCAGATAGTCATTTTGTTTGATAGCCTTGCTGGTATCCACCCTGATGGATGAGATGCTTGGCGTATCGGACAAGGCTGAAGTCAGCATGGCCGCCCCGCCTCCGGTGACGATTCCGCCGATGTCAGAATCCAGCCTATGCGTGGTAAGAGAGTCAGACCCTGTACCGCCGTCGGTAATCTTTACCGGGGCTATATCCGCGTTGTTGACACTGACGCAAGGCAGCGTGCCGGGAGTGGTGCTGGCGTCAACCAGCCCGTATCCAGCCATGCGTATGTCCTGCTCAATGGAATACAGGGCAAGCAAACCGTTTTGCTGCATATCCGCGCCTCCACCCGTGGTGCGGCGCTGCGTTTCGAAGGTGGATACGGTGGAAAATATCGCCAGCGACGCAATCAGGCCAAGCGCCAGGCCGACCAGGAGCTCAATGAGCGTAAAACCACCTTCATTCAGGAATAGGCGATTTATCGCCTTATATTCCGTGGGAATGCCCGTGCGGCATTGAACGGGAATTTTAAAGGTTTTCATTTGGCGCGCGCGCTCATGCTAGTTAAATTTAATTTCCGTTTTTGTCACGTAATTATGCGTAGTCGCCTGATTTTGCGGCGACTTCCAGTACAGCGTCACTGTAACCTGGTTGCCGTTGATGGCAATGACGGGCTGATTGGCCGCATCGGTCACGCCGGGCAGAAATCCGGACTGAATCTGTGTCACCCAGGCCTGGGTATTCGCGTTGCCATTGGCGCTGGTGCAGGGATTGCAGGCATAGCTGGGTTGAACGACATAACTGGTCGGCGTCGTACTGGTAACGGCCAGAGAATCCGCCCACATCTGAGCGATGATCTGGTTGGCCAGAAAGGCCGCATCGCTGCGGTAACGCGCATCCAGCGTATTGCTGATGGCCGTGGCCTGCAGGCCGATCACGCCGAGTATGCCCATGGAAAAAATCAGAAACGCAATCAGCGCCTCCAGCAAGATAGAGCCCTGCTGCGCATTCTTCGATGATCTGAAATGGTTGGAATTCACCGCAACTCCTCAGGGACAACCACGCGAATTGGAAGAAGGGAATGAAGGGTCGCATAGCCTGGCCATGCCCGAGTTGCTTATCATGATCACCAGCCTTCGTGCATCAGGGGCCGATGGATTGCTTACATCTATCCGGGTAATTCTGGTCACAGAGGCATCCGTCACAACCTGGCCGAAGGCATTGAAAACCACGCCCGGCAGAGGATTCGTTCCCATCCCCGTTCCCGCTGCTATGGCGGTCGCGCAACAATTACTTGCCGCAAGCGTCGCCGTACTCACGCCGAGACGGGCATTGGTGCCACTTTCCTGCGCACCGGCCGACTGCACCTGATTGGCAGAGGGGAAAGTACCCGGCGCGGTCAGGCTGTCCGTGGTAATCGTCCAGCACCCCATGCTGTTGCAGCCTGTGCCATTTGAATTGGCGAGCTGAAAGCGGGTGCGGACATTTTGCCGGACAGCTTCACCGCGCGCGAGTTGCAACCCGGTCAGCACCGATTCAGCCGTCGTTTTTACCTGAGTGTTCTGCATCCAGGCGGACAGCCCGGGAATACCGACGGCGACAACGATAGCGATGACCGCAATCGTTACCATGACTTCTATCATGGTAATGCCGCGCTGCATGGAGCGCGGTATTAAAGAGTATCTCGCACAGCGAGTCCCTACCGCTCTCGCCCTCAGGGAGAGAGTTAGAAGAGAGGGTGTGATTTTTAGCATCCCTGACCCGCCTTGGTGATCCAGCAGGCGGCCGTGCTCGCCGCGCCAGCAAATCGGGTAGTGGCTTTGGCGTTGCTTCCATTAATGGTGTAGGCATAGCTATTGGCGGCGCCCAGCCCCTGACCGGCGACATTGCTGGCCGTGATCGTGTAACTGTCGGCCGCAAGCGTACAGGCGTAAGAAAAATAGCTGGTCGCGGCCGGGCAGGTGAAACCGACATAAGTACGATTGTCCTGGTAGTACTGCTCCAGGCGTACCCGCGCGGAAGTGAGCGCGGACTGCGCTTCAACCAGCTTTCCCCGTGCCATGTAGGCGGTATACATCGGTATCGCAACGGACGAAAGAATGCCGACGATAGCCACCACAATCAATATCTCAATCAGGGTAAATCCACGTTGCATTCTCATCTCGATTCTCCTTGTCGTGCATATTAGGGTGCAGGGTCGCACAAGACCACACCAAGCCGACAGCAGGCGGTTCAACCGGGACAGGCGGCGAGTCAGGATATTACCGGAAGCATTAAAGCTGTACGACGCAAGGCCCATCACCGTTGAACTTGCACAAGTACGGCTGTTTTCTTATGAAGAATTTACGATACATGAGGAGGTAAGAATGCACGCCGCAACCTTGTCCGAAGAATTCCAGAGTTGCCTGTTTTGCTCCGCGTTCTCCGCGCCTCCGCATGAAACAAGCCAAATCTAAGTCCCCAGCTTCAGCAGGCAGACGGCAGAGCGGAAAATAGCCTGCTCTGAAACCTGCCCCTAGAACGCGTCTTCTTCCACGGTGAAAATGCGTTTATGTTCGCGTATCGCGTAACGGTCCGTCATGCCCGCGATGTAATCCGCCACCACCCGCGCTCTATCCGCCTCTGCAAGACTGTCCGGCGTCTGGAAGGGTAGCAGGCGGCGATCTTCCATGAAGACGCCGAACAGGTCGCGTATGATGCGCTGCGCCTTGGCACTCATGCGCATCACGCGGTAATGACGGTACAAGTGGCTGTGCAGGAATTTCTTCAGCTCGCGTTGCTGTTTGTTCAGCTTTTCACTGAAGGCGATCAGCGCGGGGGCCTCGCGCACCTCTTCCAGACTGTTCAGATTTTGGGCGGCAATATTGATCGCGCTTTGCCTGATCAAGTCGGTCACCAGTGTGTTGATCATGCGCCGCACGGTTTCGTGCACCACCCGCCGCTCGGGCAAATCCGGATAAGCCTCGCGCACTTGTTGCAAATGTTCCGCCACCAGGGGCACGGCAGCGAGTTGCTCCAGGGTGATTAGCCCTGAACGCAAGCCATCATCCACATCGTGATTGTTGTAGGCGATTTCGTCGGCCAGATTGGCGATTTGCCCCTCCAGTGAAGGGCGGCGATTTCTCAGGAAGCGCTCCCCCAATTCGCCCAGCAGCGCAGCCTGCTCCGGCCGACAGTGTTTGAGCATGCCCTCGCGTGTCTCAAAACAGAGATTCAGCCCGTCGAACGTGGCATAGCGCTCTTCGAGCACATCCACCACCCGTACGGATTGCAAATTATGCTCAAAGCCGCCGTAATCCTTCATGCAGTCGTTCAGCGCCTCCTGTCCGGCATGGCCAAACGGGGTGTGCCCCAGGTCATGCGCCAGTGAAATCGCTTCGGCCAGATCTTCATTCAGATGAAGGCTGCGCGCGATCGAGCGGGCAATTTGCGCAACCTCTATGCTATGTGTCAGGCGGGTGCGGAACAGGTCGCCCTCATGATTCACGAATACCTGGGTCTTGTATTCCAGACGGCGAAACGCGCCGGAATGAATGATGCGATCCCGGTCGCGCTGGAATTCACTGCGCCCCTGCGGCGCGGATTCGGGTAACCGCCTGCCGCGCGAATTGGCCTCGGACACCGCATAGGGAGCGAGTTCTGTCATACGCACGCTTCCAGCGTTTGTTGCAACAATGCGGAGGGCACATCGCCCTTCAGCACAGCCCTGCCGACTTCCCTGAGCAGCACGAAACGCATTTTTCCGCCTTCGACTTTCTTGTCATGCCCCATGTAATCCAGATATTTTTCCACGCCCAGATCGGGAGCCACGACAGGCAGTCTGGCGCGCTGAAACAGTGTGCGTATGCGAGTCACATCCTGCGCAGTAATCCAGCCCATGCGCTGCGACAGATCGGCGGCCATCACCGTGCCTGCCGCTACCGCCTCTCCATGCAGCCAGTTGCCATAGCCCATGCCCGACTCAATCGCATGTCCGAAGGTATGGCCCAGATTCAGCAGGGCGCGCTCGCCGCTTTCACGCTCGTCTGCGGCCACGACTTCCGCCTTGTGCTGGCAGCTGCGTAATACCGCGTATTGCAGCGCCTGAGTGTCGCGCGCCAGCAGCTTGTCCATGTTCTGTTCCAGCCATTCGAGAAAAGGCAGGTCGCGTATCAGTCCATACTTGATGACCTCGGCCAGCCCGGCCGACAGCTCATTGTCCGGCAGGGTATCCAGCGTTGAAATATCGGCCAGCACCAGTCGCGGCTGATAGAACGCACCTATCATGTTTTTGCCGAGCGGGTGATTGATGCCGGTCTTGCCGCCCACGGAGGAATCCACCTGCGACAGCAGCGTAGTCGGTATCTGGATAAAGGGCACGCCGCGCAAATAAGTCGCCGCGGCATAACCCGTCATGTCACCGATTACCCCGCCGCCGAGTGCGATGAGCGGCGTACTGCGTTCGCAACGGTGTGTCAGCAGCGCGTCATAAATCGTATTGAGCGTATCGGCTGTCTTATAGACCTCGCCATCCGGCAGGATGATTTCCACACTTTGGACGCCAATTTCCCGCAGAGTCTGCTGCAGCTTTTCCAGATACAGGGGCGCTACCGTGGTATTGGTGACGATAGCGACCCGCCTGGCGGGCAGATGAGCCGCCAACAGCTCCGTGTTTGCCAGCAGACCGGTGCCGATGTGTATCGGATAACTGCGTTCGCTCAATCCTACTGTTAATGTTTGCATAATCTTCTATTGGTTACGTTTGCGGTAGTTCTCGATTTCACCCACCAACCTCAGCATCAGGCCATGTACGCTTTGCCTGCCCGTAGGCATCACGATATCAGCCGCCTGCTGATAGAGCGCGTCGCGCTGATGCAGCAACTCGACGAGTTTGCCATGCACATTTCCCGTTTGCAGCAGGGGGCGATTCTTATCGTTGCGCGTGCGCAGCCACAAGTCATGAACGCTGGCCTTCAGGTAGATGACCAGGCCGTTCTGTTGCATCATCATGCGATTTTCGGCTGCCAGCACCGCACCCCCTCCCGTGGCCAGCACCAGGTTATCGCGCTGCAAGAGCGCTTCGAGCGCAGCGGTTTCGCGCTGACGGAAGCCAGCCTCACCTTCCACATCGAAGATATGCGGGATGGTCACCCCGGTGCGCGCCTGAATTTCCTCGTCGCTGTCCACAAATACCTTGTCCAGATGTCTCGCCAGAATGCGCCCCATGGTAGTTTTACCTGAGCCCATCATGCCGACCAGTATCAGGTTGCCCGACTGGTATTTGCGTGTACTGTTTGTAGTGCCGTTTTGCATAGTCTGGATTGTAAACTATAAATTCAAAGGCCCGGACTGAGCCGGGCCTTGATGCAGCATATTTCCTGCTAACAGCCTGATTAACGCAGATTCAACGCGTCCTGCATGATCTTGGGAGACAGGAAGATCAGCAGCTCATCCTTGCTCGTTGACGTGCCTTTGCTCTTGAACAGATTACCCAGAACAGGGATATCACCCAGCAGAGGCACCTTGTTGACTACGGTCGAGTCGCTCTGCTTGTAGACGCCACCGATGACCACCGTTCCGCCATTTTCTATCAGCACTTTGGTGACCACCTTATTGGTGTTGATCGGTATGCCTGCGGGCACCGAAACTCCGCGCGAATCCTTGTTGACTTCCACCGTCATGTCGACGTTGTTATCCGGCGTGATTTTGGTCTTGACGCCTAGCCTCAATACCGCTTTCTTGAAGGAGGTCGTACTCGTCACCACACCGCCCGATACCGAATTGATGGTATAGGGAATTTCTTCACCCTGCTCGATGATCGCCCAATCGGTATCGTTATCGGAGCTGACCACACGCGGGCTTGAAATGATCTTGCCCTGCTCATCCGATTCCATGGCGTTCAACTCGATGTTAAGTATCTTGGTTGCCGCAGCGTTGAACAAGGCAAACTGGAACACGCCCGCCAGCGGCGCCCCTGCCGTAACAGGCAAGTTGACGTTCCCCGTGTTCGGCGCGAGCACACTACCCACGCCGACACCACCCGCACCACCCGCGCCCACCAGGCCGCCCCGTATACCGGTCACCCCGTTCGCGCCGCCCGCAGCCGCGACCGGCTGGCCGGTGTAACCCAACCTTACTCCCAGGTTTCTGGCAAATCCGTCACGCGCCTCGACCACCCGCGCTTCGATCAGCACCTGTCTGGCCGGCACATCGATTTGCTTGATGATCTTGCGCACCTCTTCGAGACGGGACGGCGTGTCCTTCACGAACAGGGTGTTGGTGCGCGCGTCCGCCATTGCGCTGCCCCGCTTGGACAAGATGCTCGCCGAAGAAGACTGTCCATTGCCGGAAGGCGTCGCATCAGCCTGCTCTGTCGTGCCTTTTACCGCGCCCTTACCGGTCAGAATATCGGCCGCTGCCGCTGCAGTCTGGTAACCCAGCTGGAAGCTTTCAGTGTGCAATTCCTCCAGCTCGGAGATTTCCTGACGCGAGGTCAAGCCTGTTTTTTCCGACTTGGCCAATTCCTCACGCGGTGCGACCCGTATCACATTGCCGTTCTTGCGTTGTTCCAGGTCCCGGCTTTGCAGGATGATATCCAGAGCCTGATCCCAGGGAACATCTTTGAGGCGCAGGGTGAGATTACCCTGCACGCTGTCACTGATCACCATGTTCAACTCGGTAAAATCCGCGATCACGTTCAAGGCTTCACGCACGGAAATGTCCTGGAAATTGAGCGTCAATTTCTCGCCCGCATAACCGGACTGAGCCCCCTTGACCAGCTTGTTGGGGTCCTCAACCACCGCTTTTACTTCGATGATGAATTTGTTGTCGGTTTGATAGGCCGCATGTTCCCACATCCCTTTAGGCTCGATTTCCATGCGGACATTGGCACCCTGCGCAAAGGTGTTCACAATTTGCACGGGTGTTGCAAAATCGACCACATCCAGCTTGCGTTGCAATTTGCCCGGCAGATTGGTTTTCAGAAAATCCACGACCAGCTTGGTGCCCTGCCGGTGTATATCTATGCCCACCCCTGAATCGGAAAGATCAACCTGAATACGCGCTTCGCCATTCTTGCCACGACGGAAATCCAGATCGCTCAGTGTATGCTTTTGCGTTCCCTGACTTGCTTCTGCAAAACGCGAAGTCGTGTCAGTCGATGCCAGGCCGGCAACCTTGCCTCGCAGAGTAATCAGGACGTTATTACCATCCAGCCTGGTTTCATAGGACAACATCTGATTGAGATTGATAACCAGCCGGGTACGCGTCCCGGCCTGAACGATATTGGCACTGCGCAGTTCCCCGACAGCAAAATTTTGTACAGATTTTCCCAGACCATTTGCCGTTCCCGGAAAATCAAGGGCAATGCGAGGCGGCGTATTGACGGTAAATCCGGCCGGCAGATTGGCCAGCGGCTCAGCCAGCTCGACTTTGATCACGATTGCACCTCCGGTATCGGTGGCGCTCAAGGCGTTAATGGTGTTTTGTGTCTGCGCATGGGCCTGCACGTTGGCAAAAACCATCAACAAACCCAACAGGCGCACCGTTGCCCTGGCTGCACGTTTAGCCGCATTGCCTTGCACACGCAACGAACGCATGGCTTGTCCAAGCGGGTTCAGGCAGGCAGTCCGCACTACCCGCGATAATAGAGTTGAATTCATGTCTTTAAGCGGTCCCATTGCCTTACTCCTTGTCAACCAATTGCAGACTGCTGATACGCTCAGACCAGTCACCGGCGCTGTCTTGCACCACTTCTTTAATCAGGATTTCAGTATCGGTCAATTGTTTTATCAAACCGAAATTCATGCCCATATAGTTGCCTGCCCGAACCCGGTACAGCTTTCCGTCAGGTGCACGCACCACGGCATATCCTGCCTTGCCTTTAGACACATAACCCACCATCTTGAGATTTTCCAGCGGATATTCTTCCAGCGCTTCTCTGGGCCTGTCCATATCCGGTTCATTTTCCCCGCGCTTACCGCTTTGGCCTGCTTCCGGCTTGCGCGGCTTGAACGGATCAGCCAGACCCGCTTCGTTATCGTAGGCAAAGGGCACATAAAGCTGAATATTGGGCGGCGGCTGAATCCGACCGCGCATGTCCGCGCCGGAATTTTTGACAAAGTCACGCAAATCCTCAAATTCTTCGCCACCGCAGGCCGTCAGCAATAGCGCCGCCAACACAAGATAAATGTATCGCATTAGCTGGCACCCCCCGCCTTGGCTGCTTTTCTTTGCGCCGCAAGCTCCTCATCATCCAGGTAACGGAATGTCTTCGCAATGGCGTCCATGGTCAAAGCACCGCCAGCGGGTGCAATGGCGATTTCATTCAGCGTCACAATTCGCGGCAACATGGAGATGTCACTGGCAAATTTTCCCAAATCGTCATAATTGCCCGTTACCTTGATGGTAATAGGCTGTTCGGCAAACGATCCCTGTATGCTTTCCGAGCCCGGACGAAACAATTCAAACTGCAAGCCGCGCCCCAGTCCAGCCTGATTGATGTCGGTCAGCAGAGCGTCCATTTCCGACTTGTTCGGCAGCTGTTTCAGCAACGCGCCGAATGATTCCTGCGTCTCCAGCAACTGTTTTTTGATCAAATCCAGATTAACTGCCTGCTGCTTCTTGACCAGAAAGGTTTCCTTGAGCGTGTTCTCCTGTTCTTTCACTGTCTTCAGGGTTTCCCATTGCTCCTGCCAGTCCAGCAGCGCCCCCATCACCACCACACCCACAAAGATCGCCGCGAAGGCCATCAGTTTTGCCGGCCACGGCCAGACGCCCGGTGTTTTTGGGTTGAGATTTTTCAGATCATTTAAAGTCATCATTACACCTAATTCCTCGCACCATCAGCGTTGACGGCTTCTGCGCCCTGCAACTTGGTCAGTCTGAAAGTCAGGGTAAATTCACTGAGCCGCACACCCTCAGCAGTCGCCGCGTGTATTTCCACCAAAGCGGGCGCCTCCAGCCAGGCGGAATCTTCGACCGCTCTCATCAGGGTAGAAATTCGCGCATTGGATTGTGCGTAGCCGACCAGATTGATGGCATCAGCGTTTTGTCTGAGCGACTTGATGTAAACACCCTCAGGCAAAATGCGCAGCATCTGGTCCAGCAAGTGCACCACCTGGGAACGATCACTTTGCAGCTTTTCAACCGCATCCTTGCGTTCCAGCAATGACTTGGTCTGCTCGCGCAGCTTCCTGATTTCTGCGATCTGCTTGTCCAGAATAGCCGTTTCCTCTTGCAGATAGGCGTTACGGCGTTCCTGATAATCAATTTGCGTGCTGATCGCCGCATGCACCAGGCCCCAGACCAGTACGCCCAGCAACAGTGAGAGCGCGCTCAGGGAGATGAATTGTATCTGCTTGGCGCGTCGCCTCTCATCACGGTATGGCAATAAATTTATGCGTATCATGACGGATCAAACCTCCGCATTGCCAGACCGCAGGCAACGATCAGCGCAGGGGCGTCTGCCTGCAACTGACGCGGTTTCACCCGGCTGGACAAGGCCATCAAGGCGAAAGGATTCGCTACCATGGTGCTGACCTGGGTGCGCGTGGCCACGGCATCATCCAACCCCTGCAAGACGGCGCTACCTCCTGCCAGAACGATGTAATCAACCTCATTATATTGTGAAGAAGTAAAGAAGAATTGCAGCGCACGCGCCACCTCCATGACCAGATTGTCACGAAACGGCGACAACACATCGCTCTCGTAATTGTCAGGCAAGTTGCCGTTGCGCTTGGCGAATTCGGCCTGCTCAGCCGACAGGCCGAATTGTGCCTGTATCGCCAGGGTCAGCTGTTCACCGCCGATTTGCTGATCGCGCGTATAAATTGATTGCCCGTTGCGCATCACATTTACATGCATGACCGATGCGCCTATATCAATCAGCGCGACACATTTGTCTTCCGCGTCGTCCGGCAACTGTGCGCATATCTGGGTAAATGCCATCTCGGCCGCATAAGGCTCGGCATCCACAACGACGACCTTCAGACCCGCCGCCTGAGCCGCAGCCACTCTGTCGACCACATTCGCCTTGCGGGAGGCCGCCAGCAACACCTCTATCTCTTCCTCGTTGCCGGGCGCGGGGCCTATCACCTGAAAATCCAGATTGACCTCCTCAAGCGCAAAGGGAATGTATTGATTCGCCTCGGATTCGACCTGGTACTCCAGATCTTCATCGCTCATGCCGGCAGGCAGCAGAATTCTTTTGGTGATGACGGCAGCAGAAGGCAGCGCGACGCTGATATTTTTGATCTTTGTTCCCATGCGCGTCCAGGCACGCTGCATCGTTTCGGCAAGCGCATCCAGATTATTGATGTTGCCGTCGAAGAACGCATCCTTGGGCAATGCCTCTATGACATAGCGCTCCAGCACATAGCCCGCATTTTTCGGCGCCTGACTTAACTCAACCAATTTAACCGAGGATGAACTGATGTCCACCCCAATCAGGGGCGGCGCTTTGGTCTGGATAAAATCCAGCAAGATATCAAAATTTACTTTAGGCATAGGCCATTCGGAGCTTTTCCGTACAAAGTGGTTGAAATCCTAGCAACAACCATCAACACTGTAAAGACGTTTTTGGGAGGGCTGTTTATCTCGTATAATCCATGCGTCCGCTGAACAATACCATTTTTCATTATTTTTGAACAATTATTCAATGTCTACACGCCGCTGGCTACTCCCCGTTCTCCTTGTATTGACGCTCATCTCCCTGCCGGTATTATTGCTCGGCATGGCGGCTATGCTGACCTACCCGACCCTGCCGTCCCTGGAGGCACTGACCGATTACCATCCCAAGGTTCCACTGCGCATCTACAGTGCCGAAGGAACATTGCTCGGTGAGTTCGGCGAAGAGCGCCGTGCGCTGGTGAAAATTGCCGATGTTCCCGATACCATGAAGCAAGCCATACTCGCCGCTGAAGATGACCGATTTTATCAACACGGCGGCGTGGACTACATGGGTGTATTGCGCGCAGCGCTCTCCAACTTCACGGCAGGGGGAACTAAACAGGGCGCCAGCACCATCACCATGCAAGTGGCACGGAATTTCTTCCTGTCCAAGGAAAAAACCTTCACTCGCAAATTCAACGAGATGTTGCTGGCTTTCAAAATCGAGCACTATCTCAGCAAAGACGACATCTTGCAGTTATACATCAATCAGATCTACCTCGGTCAACGCTCTTACGGTTTTGCGGCGGCCTCGCAAATCTATTTCGGAAAACCGCTGAACAAGATTTCTCTGGCCGAAGCCGCCATGCTCGCCGGTTTGCCCAAGGCACCGTCCAGCTATAATCCGGTCGTTAATCCAAAACGTGCGAAATTGCGCCAGCTTTATGTGCTGCGCCGCATGCATGAGCTGCGTTACATCAACGACGAGCAATACCATCTAGCTCAAAATCAGGTCATTACAACCCGACGCGTCAATCAGGAATTCTCCATAAAATCAAACTATCTGACTGAAATGGTGCGTCAGGTAATTTATGCCAAATACCAGGAAGACACCTACACTCAGGGATTCAAGGTTTACACCACCATACGCGAACAGGACCAATTGGCCGCTTATCAGGCGGTACGCAAGGGTGTGCTCGAATATGACCGCCGTCACGGCTATCGCGGCCCCGAGGGCTTCATCGACTTGCGACAAGAACGTAGCGAAGAATATCTGGAAGAATCGCTACAGAATTCCACTGAAAATGATGACTTACTGCCCGCCGTGGTGCTGAGCGTTTCACCTAAGCAGATTCTCGCCTATAGCAGGGGGGGCGAGCGTATCACCCTCAGCGATGAGGGCTTGCGCTTTGCACAGCGCGCCTTAAGCGACAAAGTCGCTTTAAATCAACGCATTGTCGTCGGCTCCATTATACGCGTGCAAAAAAATGAAAGCGGTGTCTGGCAAATCAGCCAACTCCCGCAAGTAGAAGCCGCATTCGTATCCGGCAACCCGCTCGACGGCGCGATATATTCTTTGGTCGGCGGCTTTGATTTTAATCACAACCAGTTCAACCACATCACGCAGGCGTGGCGTCAAGCCGGCTCCAGCGTCAAGCCCTTTATTTATTCTGCATCGCTTGAGAAGGGCTTCACCCCTGCCACCCTTATCAATGACGCGCCGCTGATGTTCGATGCTGAACAAACCGGCAGCGAACCCTGGCAGCCCAAGAACTACGATGGCAAATTCGAAGGCCCGATGCGCATGCGTCAGGCGCTGCTCAAATCCAAAAACATGGTCTCAATACGCATACTGCAATCCATCACACCCCTGTATGCCCAGGACTACATCACCAAGTTCGGACTGCATGCCGACAAACATCCGCCCTACCTGACTATGGCACTGGGCGCGGGTTCGGTGACTCCGCTGCAGTTGCTGACCGGTTATTCGGTATTCGCCAATGGCGGTTTCCGCACCACCCCTTACTTCATCCAGCGCGTTGAAGACGCGCAAGGCCATATTCTCAGCAGCACCATCCCGCAGATAGCCAACGATGGGGCGGAGCAGGTCATAGATGTGCGCAATGCTTACACCATGGTCAGCATGATGCAGGATGTGGTCAAACATGGCACAGCCATACGCGCGATGCAGCTTGGCCGTCAGGATCTGGCCGGAAAAACCGGCACC
>Ga0209231_1000291_pt1 | contig 31747 bp, 29 predicted proteins | sample Deesub45470m_DNA_FD_188086 | JGI IMG/M metagenome (GOLD analysis project Ga0209231, IMG submission 188086) | Deep subsurface microbial communities from North Pacific Ocean - 450_OLKR46/470m Metagenome (SPAdes) (version 2) | ecosystem: Environmental > Terrestrial > Deep subsurface > Unclassified ... | reverse complement strand
GCCGTGAACTGGTCTCAAAAATGAAGGAGTTCATCCCGCGCCAACAGTATGAAGTCGCTATTCAAGCGGCGATTGGTGGTAAGGTCATTTCGCGCGAAACGGTCAAGGCTCTGCGTAAAGATGTAACGGCCAAATGTTATGGTGGCGACATCACCCGCAAGCGCAAGCTGCTGGAAAAACAGAAAGAGGGGAAGAAGCGGATGAAACAGGTCGGCAGTGTCGAATTGCCGCAGGAGGCCTTCCTCGCTATTCTTAAAGTAAAGGATAAATAACGTATGTCAAAATTGGCTGACAATACGATCATTCTCGAAAAAAGCGGATCAGGAAAGCAGAAAAAACCCTGGTACCGGGAATGGTTTGAGGCTCTGCTGTTTGCCGCCATCCTTGCCTTGATCATCCGGACCTTTGTCATTCAGGCGTTTAAAATCCCCTCCGGTTCGATGGAGGACACCCTGCTGGTCGGCGACCACCTGATGGTCAACAAGTTTATCTACGGATCCCAGATCCCCTTCGTAGAGGGGCGATTTTTCCCCATCCGCGATCCACAGCGTGGTGACATTATTGTCTTTGAGTATCCGAAGGACCATGAGCTGTCCTATTTCCAGCGGCGTGATTTTATTAAGCGCGTTATCGGTCTGCCCGGGGACCGGGTGCGTATGCAGGATCAAGTTGTTTATATTAATGATCAACCCTTCGAACTTCAGCAGGCGATCCACAAGGGTCCGCAAGGACCCGCCGATGAACGGATCTTTCACTTTAACGAAGTGGTGGTTCCGGCTAAAAGTTACTTCGTGATGGGTGACAACCGAGACCGTTCCTCAGACAGCCGTTTTTGGGGATTTGTCCCTGAAGCGAACATCAAGGGTCTTGCATTTATCAAATATTGGTCCTGGGATAGTGAAAACAATAGCATCCGCTGGGGCCGTATCGGCCGCCCGATTGACTGAATATAGGGGAGGGGATAAAAGCAGTTGACCCCCTGTATTTCGTGTTGACTCATCCGGCACCCCCCTGATATAGTGCCTGAAATTCTTTACAGACACCTTTTAAGTTGATCCAGAGAGATCAATAAAGGTTGGAAAATGCTGTGTTTACCCCTTGGAAAATCATTCTGGTACCTTGCCCTTACGGGTGGGGTACCTTTTTTGTGTCTATAAAGCTTTGCTGCAAAGAGGTGAGTCATGACCTACAGCACGACAGTGATTCTTGACGGACCAGGGGTTGGCCGGGCCTTGACCCGGATCGCTCATGAAATTCTTGAGTACAACAAGGGTGTTGGTAATCTGGCCCTGGTCGGCATCCGCTCCGGCGGTGACCGTTTGGCGGCTGAACTCTGCCGGCGCATCGAACAGATTGAGGGGAAAACGGCTCCTTTGGGGGCGATCGACATCGGTATGTATCGCGATGATCTTGCTTCTCGCGGCACGGTTGAAGTTGGCCGTACTGAAGTCCCTTTCTCCCTCGACGGCAAAAACATTGTACTGGTTGATGACGTCCTGTTCACCGGACGAACCATCCGTGCCGCCATGGATGCGCTGATTGACCTTGGTCGTCCACGTACCATCCAGCTCGCGGTGCTCATCGATCGCGGCCACCGGGAACTGCCGATCCGGCCCGATTATGTCGGGCGCAATCTGCCGACCTCGCGGGACGAAAAGATCGATGTGATATTCAATGCAGATAACTGTGCTGCCGAAGTCCGACTGCTCAAACCACAGGTCTAACCCCAGGAGGCGTTCATGGAGTTTCGACACAAACACATTCTCGGCATCAACGAACTCTCCCGTGACGACATTGTCACCATTCTCGATACCGCCGACAGTTTCAAGGAGATCAACTCCCGGGATATCAAGAAGGTGCCGACTCTGCGCGGCAAGACCATTGTCAATCTCTTCTTCGAGGCCAGTACCCGTACCCGCACCTCGTTCGAAATTGCCGGCAAGCGCCTTTCAGCCGATACAATCAACATTACTGCCTCGTCTTCTTCGGTGACCAAAGGGGAGACCCTTGAAGATACGGCGCGGAATATCGAGGCGATGAACCCCGATATTATTGTTATGCGTCATGCTGCCTCCGGCGCTTGCCACTACCTTGCCGAACGGATCAACAGCTCGGTCATTAATGCTGGCGATGGAGCTCATGAACATCCGAGCCAGGCACTGCTTGACCTCTTCACCATGCGTCAACATAAAGGGACCATCGAAGGATTGACCGTTGCCATTGTCGGCGATATCGGCCATAGCCGCGTCGCTCGTTCAGACCTTTATGCCCTGAACAAAATGGGGGCCAATGTCCGGCTTTGCGGTCCCGGCACCATGATGCCGGTCGGTATCGAGAGACTCGGTGCAAAGATTTACACCGACATGAATGAGGCGATCCGTGATGCGGATGTGGTCATGATGCTGCGTATTCAGCTTGAACGTCAGGGCAAGACTTTGCTGCCGACCTTGCGCGAGTACGCCAAGTTCTATGGTCTCAACGTCAACAATCTCAAACTGGCAAAACCCGATGCATTGGTCATGCACCCCGGACCGATTAACCGCGGGGTTGAACTCTCTTCCTATGTCGCCGATGGCCCGCAAAACGTCATCCTTGACCAGGTCGAAAATGGCGTTGCCGTCCGCATGGCACTGCTCTATCTGGTCAGTGGTGTCGAGCGCAGCGAAGTGTAACAAAAACGGCATTCAACGACAAAACAACGACGAGGGACGCGATATGAAACTCTTGATTCAAAACGGTCGGGTCATCGACCCAGCCAATAACATTGATGCCGTACTGGATATTCTGGTTGAGGACGGAAAAATTGCTGCCGTTGGCGCCGGACTTAAGGCTTCAGGTGCTGAAACCATCGATGCCGCCGGTAAACTGGTGACGCCGGGACTGGTCGATATTCATGTGCATTTGCGGGATCCGGGTCTTGAATACAAAGAGGATATTGTCTCCGGGACCCGTGCCGCAGCCGCAGGCGGCTTTACCTCCGTCGCCTGTATGCCGAACAGTAAACCGGTCAACGACAACAAGGCGATCACCCGCTATATCGTTGAAAAAGCAGAAAAACATGGTCTCGCCCGGGTGTTCCCCATCGGCAGCATCACCAAAGGGCTTGCCGGCGACAGCCTGAGCGAAATGGGGGATATGCAGGAGGCCGGCTGTTATGGTTTTTCTGACGATGGCAAACCGGTTTCCAGCAGTGAGCTCATGCGTCGCGCCCTTGAGTACGCCCGGCCGTTCAATACGGTTATCATTACCCACGCTGAAGATCTCAGTCTGGTTGGGGAAGGGGTGATGAACGAAGGGTTTGTTGCCACCGAGCTTGGCCTTAAGGGGATCCCCTGGGTGGCCGAAGATGCCGCCACCGCTCGTGACGTCATGCTTTCCGAGTTGACCGGCAGCCGGCTGCACATTGCCCATGTCTCGACCAAAGGTTCGGTTGAGATTGTCCGCACGGCCAAGGCGCGCGGTGTGCCGGTGACCGCCGAAGCGGCGCCGCACCATTTCACCTTGACCGACGAAGCTGTACGCGGTTACAACACCAACGCCAAGATGAATCCCCCCTTGCGCTCAAACGCCGATGTCGCCGCTGTTCAACAGGGTTTGGCCGACGGTACTCTTGATGCCATCGCCACCGACCATGCTCCACACCATATTGATGAAAAGAATGTCGAATTCAACGTTGCCGCCAACGGCATGATCGGTCTGGAGACGGCCCTGCCTTTAACCTTGAATCTGGTGCGTGCCGGCATCCTGACCCTGAACCGGGCTATCGAGTTGTTAACCTGCGGACCGGCGCGGATACTGCAACTTCCGGTTGGCACTTTGAGTGTTGGCGCACTTGCTGATATCGCGATTATCGATCCTGATCTGACCTGGACGGTCGCAACGGCCTCTATTGTTTCGAAGAGTAAAAACACCCCGTTTATCGGTGCGACCATGCAGGGGGCAGCCATCAAAACCCTGCTCGCTGGCCGAATTGTTGCGGAAAAATAAATTGGAGAGTAAACGACTATGAAGGCAATTCTGGCGCTAGCTGACGGAACCGTATTTTACGGACGCGCCCTTGGCACTATCGGTGAGACCACGGGCGAGGTGGTTTTCAATACCAGCATGACCGGTTATCAGGAGATCCTGACCGACCCCTCCTACTGCGGTGAAATTGTCACCATGACTTACCCGCTGATCGGCAATTACGGCATCAACCTTGAAGACATCGAATCAGACCGGCCCCACCTGGCCGGCTTCGTGGTCAAAGAGGCGTGCCCCTATCCGAGCAACTGGCGCTCTCAGATGAGCCTGGACGCCTATCTGCAGGCAAATAACATTGTCGGTATTGAGGGGATCGATACGCGTGCTCTGGTCCGTCATATCCGCGATCGTGGCGCCCAATCCGGGATCATCTCTTCGGTCGATCTCGACCCCAAAAGCCTCATTGCCAAGGCCAAGGCAGCGCCATCTCTGGTCGGTCGTGATCTGGTGCAGGAAGTGACCTGTGCCAAGGCCTACGACTGGAAAGAGGGGAGTTGGAACCTGGAGACCGGTTATTCACAACAGACAAAAACCGGTCTTTATCGGGTCATCGCTTATGATTTCGGCATCAAGCGCAACATCTTGCGCAATCTTGTCGCCCGTAACTGCGAGGTGACGGTTGTTCCGGCAACGACTTCGGCCGAAGACGTCCTGAAGATGTGTCCTGACGGGGTCTTTCTCAGCAATGGCCCCGGTGATCCGGAGCCGATCAGCTATGCTCAGGATGCCATCCGCGCTCTGCTCGGCAAGGTGCCAATCTTCGGCATCTGTCTCGGTCATCAACTCCTTGCACTGGCCCTTGGTGCCCGCACCTACAAACTCAAGTTCGGGCATCGTGGCGGCAACCAGCCAGTGCGCCGCGGCACCGGATCAAATGTCGAGATCACCTCGCAGAACCATGGTTTTGCTGTCGACGCCAGCACTTTAGGTGCCGATACAGAGGTCACCCATATCAACCTCAACGACAACACCGTCGAGGGGATCCGCCACAACATTTTGCCCGCTTTTTCAGTCCAGTATCACCCGGAAGCATCCCCTGGACCACACGATGCCAACTACCTGTTTGACCAGTTTATCGAGATGATGGAACAATCCAAGCAAGCGAAAGGAAAACGTTAGAAGATAAATGGTGAAAGCTCATATTTTCTGTACCTTTACCACTTATTTCTTAACCTTTATCCTCGAATCACGAAAGAAACGTCATGCCAAAACGTACAGATTTGAAAAAAATTCTGATCATCGGTGCCGGCCCGATTATTATCGGCCAGGCTTGTGAATTCGATTATTCCGGTACCCAGGCCTGCAAAGCATTAAAAGAGGAAGGGTACGAAGTCATTCTGCTGAATTCCAATCCGGCAACGATTATGACCGACCCCGACTTTGCTGACCGGACCTATATCGAGCCGGTGAATCCGGAGACCCTCGCCAAAATCATCGAGCGTGAGCGCCCCGATGCTATTTTGCCGACTCTTGGTGGTCAAACGGCACTGAATACGGCGGTTGCCCTGGCCAAGAACGGGACTCTGGAGAAATACGGGGTTGAGCTGATTGGCGCCAAGCTGCCGGCCATTGAAATGGCTGAGGACCGGACCCTGTTCAAGGCGGCCATGGAGCGAATCGGCATCGCCGTGCCGGGTTCCGGCCTGGCGCACAACTACGATGAAGCAATGAAGATTATCGGCGACATCGGTTTCCCGGCCATCATCCGTCCATCTTTCACCCTCGGCGGATCCGGCGGTGGCATCGCCTACAACATGGAAGAGTACGAACAGATGGCGGTTGCCGGTATCGACGCCTCGCCAACCAACGAGATTCTGGTTGAGGAGTCGGTTATCGGCTGGAAAGAGTACGAACTCGAAGTGATGCGCGACCTGGCCGATAACGTCGTCATCATCTGCTCCATCGAAAACCTGGATCCGATGGGGGTGCATACCGGAGACTCGATTACCGTCGCCCCGGCGCAGACACTGACCGACAAAGAGTACCAAATCCTGCGCGATGCCTCGATCCGCATCATTCGTGAGATCGGCGTCGAAACCGGCGGCTCCAACATCCAGTTCGGCATCAATCCGAAAGATGGTCGTCTGGTTGTTATTGAAATGAACCCGCGCGTCTCACGCTCCTCGGCTCTTGCGTCAAAGGCGACTGGTTTCCCCATCGCCAAAATTGCAGCCAAACTGTCGGTGGGTTATACCCTTGATGAGATCCCCAACGATATCACCCGTGAGACTCTGGCCTCTTTCGAGCCGACCATTGACTACGTGGTCACCAAAATCCCGCGCTTTACTTTTGAAAAGTTCCAGCAGGCGGATGCAACCTTGACCACCCAGATGAAGTCGGTGGGGGAGGTGATGGCGATCGGTCGCACCTTCAAAGAGTCGCTACAAAAAGCGCTGCGGTCGCTGGAGATCGGCTCCTTCGGTTTTGAAAGTCAACTTTTTGATGAACCGTGCGCACTGCCTTGTACCGCAGATAACACTCAGGTTGCCTTACTGGAAGCCAAACTGCGTACTCCGAACTGCGAGCGCCTCTGGTATCTGGGGGATGCATTACGTTGTGGTTTCAGTGTTGAGAGAATTCATGCACTGACCAATATTGATCCCTGGTTTATCGAAAACATTCGCCAGATCATCGACGAAGAGGGGCGCCTGGTTGGCAAAGCGCACCTGCTTAATGGCGGGGGTGAACTGCTGTCTGATACCCTGCGTGCCGCCAAAGAGTATGGTTTTGCCGACAAACGTCTGGCGGTCCTCTGGAACAGCAGCGAACAGACCATCCGCGAGAAGCGGCATGCGCTTCGTATCCACCCGGTCTACAAACGCGTCGACACCTGTGGTGCCGAGTTTGTCGCCCATACCCCGTATCTCTACTCCACCTATGAGCAACAGTGCGAGGCACTGCCGACCGATCGTAAAAAGATTATCATCCTCGGCGGCGGGCCGAATCGCATCGGCCAGGGGATAGAATTCGACTATTGTTGTGTTCACGGCGTCTTCGCTCTGGCCGAGGATGGCTATGAAACCATCATGGTCAACTGTAACCCGGAGACAGTCTCCACCGACTATGACACCTCTGATCGGCTCTACTTTGAACCGCTGACTTTTGAAGATGTGCTGGAGATCGTTGCGCTGGAGAAGCCGGTTGGGGTTATTGTGCAGTTCGGTGGCCAGACCCCGTTGAAACTTGCAGTGGCGCTGGAAAAAGCCGGTGTCCCCATCATTGGCACAACTCCGGACGCCATCGATCGGGCCGAGGACCGCGAACGTTTTCAGGCTTTACTCAACAAGCTTAACCTGAAGCAACCGGCCAACGGTATCGCCCGCTCCCTTGCTGACGCTGAGAAGATCGCTGAGCGGGTCAGCTACCCGGTCGTCGTCCGCCCCTCCTATGTTCTTGGGGGGAGGGCGATGGAGATCGTCTATGATGTCGAAGCCCTCCGCTCCTATATGAAACACGCGGTTAAAGCTTCGCCAGAGCATCCGATTCTGGTCGACAAGTTTCTGGATGCCGCAATCGAGGTCGATGTCGATGCGTTGTGTGACGGCACCGAGATGGTGATTGGCGGTATTATGCAACACATCGAAGAGGCTGGCATTCACTCCGGAGATTCGGCCTGTGCCCTGCCACCTTACTCTCTGAGTCAGGGCATTCTTGACGAAATCCGCCGTCAGACCCGGGCCCTGGCGCTGGAACTTGGCGTCGTCGGACTGATGAACATTCAGTTTGCGGTCCAACGCGGCGAAGTCTATCTGCTTGAAGTTAATCCGCGCGCCAGTCGCACCTCGCCATTTGTCTCCAAGGCGACCGGCCGACCTCTGGCAAAAATTGCCGCCCGACTGATGGCTGGGCGTACCCTGGCCGATCTCGGGATTTCCGGCGAGATTATCCCAAAATATACCTCGGTCAAAGAGTCGGTATTCCCCTTTGTCAAGTTTCCCGGGGTTGATACGCTACTCGGTCCGGAGATGAAATCGACCGGTGAGGTTATGGGGATCGACGCAGAATTTGGCCGTGCTTTTGCCAAGGCTCAGCTCGGCGCGGGCGTCCGGTTGCCTCTGCAGGGCAAAGTGTTTATCAGTGTCAAAGATGATGACAAACAACAGGTCGTCGAAGCGACACGCAAGCTTGCCAACGCAGGTTTCCAGATTGTGGCAACTCATGGCACCGCAGCTCTTTTGCGTGACCAGGGGATTCCAGCCGAGGGGGTCAACAAGGTCAAGGAAGGGCGGCCGCATTGCGTCGACGCCTTGAAAAATGGTGAAATCGCATTGGTTTTCAATACAACTTTCGGTGCCCAGTCGGTTATCGACTCCTATTCAATCCGGCGCACGGCCTTGATGAATAACATCGCCTACTTCACAACTGTTGCTGGTATCCAGGCGGCCGTCGACGGCATCCTCGCCATGCAGCGCGAAGGGCTTGACGTTGAAACCATTCAAGGTTATTATCTGCGCTAACGATCACATAAAGTTATGAATCAACCGGGCGGGGTCACGATCCCCGCCCGGTCATTTTATTCGTCAAAGGAACGTGTTATGTCACAATCGATGCCGATGACGCCGGGTAGTTACCAGCGTTTGCAGGAAGAACTGAGAAATCTGATTCGGGTTGAGCGGCCCAAGGCCGTCCTCGATATTGCTGAGGCCCGCAGTCACGGTGATCTGTCTGAAAACGCAGAATACGATGCGGCCAAAGAACGTCAAGGGATGATCGAGGGACGGATTCAGGATCTGAATGACAGGATCGCCCGGGCTCAGGTGATCAACCCGGCCGACATCTGTAGCGAAAAAGTTGTCTTTGGTGCCACGGTCACTTTGATTGATGTCGACACCGACAAGGAAGTCACTTACCAGATCGTTGGCGAAGATGAAGCTGATATCAAAAGTGGCAAGATTTCGGTCAGTTCTCCAGTCGGCAAGGCCTTGATCGGCCACCGCCTGGAAGATGAGGTTCGGGTTAAGGTCCCTTCAGGGCTTAAAGTTTACGAAATCACCAACATCCGCTACGAGTGAGATTATGAAAAAAGGTAAAATTACCGCTGACATGACCTTCGGTCAGGTTTTCAAGATGTCGCCTGAAGCCGGAAAGATGCTGAAGAAAAAATTCAATCTCGGCTGTCTTGGCTGCGGTGGTGCCGAGAATGAGCCGATTCGCCTCGGTGCAACAGCCCACGGACTCGATGTTGAAGATATTCTCCGTGAGCTTAATGAATTGATCAAGTCCTGAATCTGAGGCAATGACTCGCGCCGGAGAGCAGGATTCACTCGACTCACCTCTGACCGTTTTGAGCGGGGCAGGGCCTGCGGTACAGGCGCGGCTGGCACGTCTTGACCTGAAAACCGTTGAAGATCTCCTGTTTTGTTTGCCGGCCCGTTACGAAGACCGGCGTGTGGTCAGGCGGATTGCCGAACTCAGGGAAGGGCGGCAGGAGGTGTTTCAAGGTGAGGTTCTCGCTGCCGGCGAAGCCGTCACGCCGCGTAGTCGTCGCCGTATCTACGAAGTTATTGTCAGTGACGGTAGTGCTCAAATTGCTTTGAAATGGTTCCACTATCGTACACCATGGATGAAACAGCGCTTTGCGGTTGGCCGCAAGGCGTTTTTTATTGCCGAGATCAAACGCTTCGGTTCCCTGCGCGAAGCCCATCATCCAGATGTAGAATTCATCAATTCAAACGCTAAGTTAGGCGATATAAGCTCAAGCTGTTTATCCGGTGTTGGTCAGATCCTTCCCGTCTATCCGTTGACCGAAGGCCTGCACCAGAAAACGGCACGCAAGGTGTGGCAGGACGCTGTTGTCCGTTTCGCAACACTGGTACAGACCCATATCCCAGAAGCCCTCCTTAAAAAACGGCACCTTGGTCGAATCGATGAAGCCCTTTTGCAGTTGCATGTTCCGCCCCCTGAGGCCGATATCGATCGCCTCAATAGCGGCAACGATATAGCCCGCCGGACACTGGTCTACGATGAATTTTTCTTTCTCGAACTTGGCCTGGCGCTGAAACGTCGCGGTGTCATCATCGAGGCCGGAATACCGTTCAAGGTCGACCATCTCTATACCCGTCCATTGGTTGCCATGCTCCCTTATCAGCTGACTGCCGCCCAGAAACGCGTCCTTGGCGAAATCAAGAACGATCTGATGTCACCACACCCGATGAACCGGTTGCTGCAGGGGGATGTCGGCAGTGGTAAAACGATTGTCGCCCTGATGGCGGCTTTGGTGGCGATCGAAAATGGCTGCCAGGTTGCCGTGGTTGCTCCGACCGAGATTCTCGCCGAGCAACATTTTAAGCAGTTTCACACCTGGTTGGATGCCTTGGGGTTATCAACGGTCTTCTTGTCAGGGTCGCAAAGTGCCAGTGAGAAACGCTCTGCTGCCGAACAGATTGCCACAGGAAAAGTCAATCTGGTCGTCGGCACTCATGCGGTCCTACAAGAGGGGATTTCGTTTCAGCGCCTTGGTTTGGGCATTGTCGACGAACAACACCGCTTTGGCGTCAGGCAGCGTGCGGTTCTGCGGCAGAAAGGGGAAAATCCGCACCTGCTGGTTATGACAGCGACGCCAATTCCGCGCTCACTGGCCCTGACTCTATACGGAGATCTTGCCCTGTCGGTGATTGATGAGTTGCCCCCGGGGCGCACTCCGGTACAGACCAGGGTCTACCCCGAATCGAGCCGTTCACTGGCCTATCGTTCCATAGACGCCGAGATTAGAGCCGGACGTCAAGCTTACATCGTTTATCCGCTGGTAGAAGATTCTGAAAAATCAGATCTGAAAGATGCAACCAGTGCTGCTGAAAAATTGCAGAGGGATATTTTCCCCGCAGCACGGGTCGGTCTGTTACATGGCCGGATGAAATCTGATGAAAAAGAGGCCGTGATGCGGGCCTTTAAAGATGGGCAAATTGACATTCTTGTCGCAACGACAGTGATTGAAGTCGGTATCGACGTGCCCAATGCAACGACGATGCTGATCGAACATGCTGAACGCTTTGGTTTGGCCCAACTACATCAGCTTCGTGGCCGTGTCGGTCGTGGAGCCGCTGCCAGTCTTTGCTTTCTCATCCGCTCCGAAAAAATAAGCGAAGAGGGGAGGCAGCGCCTCGAAATTATGGCTCGGACCAGCGACGGCTTTCGTCTGGCTGAGGCCGACCTTGAGTTGCGTGGCCCCGGTGATTTTCTCGGTACGCGTCAAGCTGGACTTCCCGATTTACGCGTCGCCAATCTGTTGCGTGACGGGCTCCTGTTAGAAGCAGCGCGAGAAGATGCTTTTGCCCTGGCCGAACAGACTGGGTTTTTAACCGCCAGTGACTTTGCACCGATCCGACAGGAGTTGAAACATCGCTGGGGCAGCCGCCTTGAGCTCGCCAATATTGGCTAGGACTTCCGGCCCAATTTTCACGACAGGGTGTTTTTAGTCCCTGCTTAAAAAAGCGGCCGCCATATTTGCCCTGTGAGCAACGTTCTTATTTCAAGGCAGGCCTGAGTATGGGGTGTTTTTATCCCGAATCATCAATGTCACCAATTCAAGCTAATTTTGTCCACCCATCATGACCCCGTCTAATATTTATCGGATATCATAATATTAGTTTACATAATATTTCTTATGCGACGTTATGTGTATATTGTGAGATGGTAAGCAAGAAGATCAAGACCCCCACCCCGGATGCGAAACCGGTGCGGAGGTCGTTGACTGATTAAGGACAGATTGATGTGGTCGCCTAAGTCAGCGAACGATTAGGCGTTGATCTGCTTGAGCAGATCATAATAGATGTCTTTCCCTTGAAGAAAACGAATAACTTCAACCCCCATGCCCGCACCCGCCACTGTCCAGACCAGATTTGGCGCAACTTGCTTCGACCAGTGTACTTTTCCGAGTAAGCGAATGATTCCACCACTCTCAGGGTTCATCTCAATGCGCAGTTGCGATCCGGTCGGAAAAACCACTGCCGTCTTTAAAAAAATGCCACTGATCGAAATATCTTCGGTAAAGCCCATATTCGCAAGATCATGCAGGCCGAAATTCACCTGGATCTTGATTGTCAGTCTTTTGTCACAGTTATTGCGCGAACTGCCCATTGTGACCCCTTTTGGGAAGCATAAATTTCTTTAACTATATTGCCATGTTCTATCTTTACCATAAAAAAAGCGAAAGTGACTGAAATCACTTTCGCTTTAATATTTGGTCGGGGCGAGAGGATTTGAACCTCCGACCACTTGACCCCCAGTCAAGTGCGCTACCAGACTGCGCTACGCCCCGATAAAACGTGAGCCCGAATTATGGTAGAACAGTGGGTAAAAGTCAAGCATCATCTAGGGAAAAGCACCGAGTCTTATAAGTGGTAAATATCGTGCAATTTCAGATAATTAACTCATTTATTTCGCCGGTCAATAACCCTTTGCGCTTTCCCTTCGTGCCGTTTCAGGGAGGATGGCTCGACGAGCTTGACGCGTGCGCCTACGCCAAGGGTTGATAGCAGTTTTTTCTCCACTGCCCCGACAAATTCCCGTTGACGCTTCATTTCGTCGAAAAAAATCCGCTCATTGACTTCGATCTGCACTTCAAGGGTGTCCATATTGCCAGAGCGATCGATAATCAATTGGTAATGCGGTTCACACCCCTCGACCTGAAACAAAACCTCTTCAATCTGGGTCGGGAAGACATTAACCCCCTTGATAATGAGCATATCATCGGTGCGCCCCATGGTTTTACGCATGCGGACGTGGGTGCGTCCGCAACTGCAGGGCGAATAGTTGAGACGGGTAATATCGCGTGTACGGTAGCGAATCATCGGAAACGCTTCCTTGTTAATACAGGTCAGCACCAGTTCGCCGGTCTCACCAATCGGCAGCACCTCCCCGCTTTGCGGGTCAATAATTTCAGGGATGAAATGATCTTCGAAGATGTGCATACCGTCTTGCGCCAGACATTCACCGGCAACTCCGGGCCCCATGACTTCGGACAATCCGTAATTGTCAGTGGCGACGATGTTGAGCCGTTGCTCAATTTCTCGGCGCATCTCCTCGCTCCACGGTTCGGCCCCGAATAAGCCAACCCGAAGCGCCAGACTTTTGGGGTCGATCCGCAACTGTTCCATGCGGTCGGCCATGGTCAACGCATAGGATGGTGTGCAGACCAGCGCGGTTGAGCGGTAGTCCTGCATGATCATGATCTGCTTGTCGGTGTTGCCGCTGGACATGGGGATGACCGATGCGCCGATACGTTCCGCACCGTAGTGCAGACCAAAGGCACCGGTAAACAGGCCGTACCCGAAGGCGATATGAACAATGTCATCCTGGTCGACACCGGCGGCGGTCATGAAACGGGCCGCCAGTTCGGTCCAGGCATCAAGATCATTACGGGTATAACCGACGACGGTCGGTTTACCGGTGGTGCCGGAGGAAGAGTGGATGCGGACAACCTGCTTAAGCGGCACGGCAAACATGCCGTAAGGGTAATTCAGGCGCAGGTCTTCCTTGGTCGTAAATGGCAGATGACCGAGGGCGTCAAGACTTCGAACGTCTTGTGGGTTAATCGAATGAAGCGCAAATTTTTCCTTATAACACGGGACATTAGCCTGCACTCTTTCAAGCGTCGACTTAAGTCTTTCCAGTTGCAGCGCCGCCAGCGCATCACGACTCATGCACTCTTTTTCCGGATCCCAGATGCGGCTCACAAATCCTCCCTTTGATTCCGTTTTACATCTGGCAGACACGTTCGCCCTTAAGTACTTTTACGCCGTTTGCAGTGAGAGAACGGATGGCGCCTTCGGTGTCATCAAAGCGAAAAATTATGACCGCATTCTCGCCACAACGCTCGACAAAGGCATACATATATTCGACATTAATTTTGTCCTTGTCAAGAACCGCCAAAATACTGTAGAGGCCCATCGGTCGATCAGGAACCTCAACCGCGACAACCTCAGTCTTGCTGACCGTGAAGGAGTGCTGGCGCAAAGCGGCGCCGGCGACATCGGTCTGATCAACAATCAGCCTCAAGATGCCGAAATCCGAGGTATCGGCCAGAGACAGGGCTCGAATATTGACTCCGGCTTCGCCAAGCACCCGCGTCACTTCAGCCAGACGCCCCGATTTGTTTTCAATAAAGATGGATATTTGCTCGACCTTCATGATGCCGCCTCCTCTTTATGTCAGCTTCCGGTTGTCGATAACGCGCTGGGCCTTCCCCTCGCTGCGGGTAATCGATTTTGGCTCAACCAGGCGAACCACACAGGTTACGCCAAGCATCTCCTTGATTTGGCTCTGGATATGCTTACTCAGGTTTTGCAGAACTTTGATCTCGTCAGAGAAGATGTGTTCATTGACTTCGACCCGAACCTCGAGTGTATCGAGGTTCTCTTCGCGATCGACCACCAACTGATAATGCGGCTCAACCCCTTCAATCTGCATCAGCAGACTTTCGATTTGTGACGGGAAGACATTGACCCCGCGAATGATGAGCATATCATCGCTGCGTCCGCTCATGCGCTCAAGGCGGATATGGGTACGCCCACAGATACACGGTTCGGGGATCAAACGGGTAATATCCCGGGTCCGATAACGGATCATCGGTATCCCTTCCTTGGTTATCGTTGTGATGACCAACTCCCCTTTCTCTCCCATCGGCAGAAGCTCACCTGTGTCGGGATTGATAATCTCAGGAATAAAGTGGTCTTCCCAGATATGGAGGCCGGACTGGGCTTCAATACACTCAATACCGACGCCGGGGCCAAGGATCTCTGATAAGCCGTAAATATCGATCGCTTTGATGCCGAGCTTTTCCTCAATCTCATTGCGCATCTGCTCGCTCCACGGTTCGGCCCCGTGGATGCCGATCCGCAGTTTGAGATCGCGAATATCGATCCCCTCCTCTGCCGCTGCTTCCGCCAAAAAAAGACAATAAGACGGTGTGCAGGTCAGGACCGTTGAACCAAAGTCCTGCATAATCATGATCTGTTTTTTGGTGTTGCCTCCGGACATCGGGATCACCGATGCGCCGATCCGCTCGGCACCATAGTGAGCCCCCAAGCCGCCGGTGAACAGGCCATAGCCGTAGGCATTGTGGATGATATCGCCGGAATGGGCGCCGGCAGCAGTGAACGACCGCGCCATCATTTCGGTCCAGTTCTCGATATCATGTTTGGTGTATCCGACGACGGTCGGTTTGCCGGTCGTCCCCGAAGAAGCATGAATGCGGACAATCTGATCAAGCGGTGCGGCAAACATGCCATAGGGATAGTTATCACGCATATCACTTTTAAGGGTGAACGGCAGCCGGCGCAGATCGTCGAGAGAGCGTATCTGCTCCAGGTTCACTCCGGCACGTTGAAAGCTGTCGCGATAAAAGGGGACCGTGGCATAAACCCGCTGCAGGGTCTGCTGCAGACGCTTTAGCTGTAGTGCCTGCAGTGCCGCGCGCGGCATGGTTTCAAATTCGTCATTCCAGAACATATTTGCCTCATATGCGGGTAAAAACAGCTTAGACGCAGGCACGTCCCAGGGCAAAAGCCCGGTTATTCACTTCAAGAAAACGGGACGGAACCATCTTTTCAATGGCCTGTTGCCAGATCAATGCATCAATATCCAGACGGGCTGACAAGGCTCCGAGCAACACAACATTGACCGTGCGCACATCACCCGCCTCTTCCGCCAAAGCCAAACCGTCGACGACTTGCACATTCTTGACCAGAGTCCGAAGTCGACCGGGGATATCCTCCGGATAGTCCTGTTGACCGAGGGCGACCGATGGGGGTGCAATCTTCAGGTTGTTGACCACGACCTGACCGTCTGGTTTGAGCAGGGGCAGATAGCGGTAGGTCTCCAACAGTTCGAAACCAAACAGGATATCAGCCTCCCCTTCCGGAATGGTCGGCGAATAAATCTTCGGGCCGAAACGGACATGGGAGACGACACTGCCGCCTCGTTGGGCCATGCCATGCACTTCAGCTTTTTTGATATCATGGCCAGCCAGCATCAAGGCTTCAGAAAGAATTTCACTGGCAAGCAGGGTGCCCTGGCCACCAACGCCGGCAAGAAGGATACTGGTCACTTTATTCATCACAAACTCCGAACGCATCAAATTTACAGACCTGACGGCATTGGCTGCAGCCGACGCAGAGCAACCGGTTCACAGTCGCCTGTCCCTTCTTCCCGGCCTTTGCGTCCCACTCTATAGCCGGGCAGCCCAGACTCAGGCAGGCTTTACAGCCGGTACATTTATCGATCTCGACGAACAGCGGTGCTTTGCGCTCGAGATTGTCACGCTTGACCAGTACGCAGGGGCGACGGGTGATAATGACCGATGTCTCCGGACGTTCCATCGCGGCTTTGATTGTTGCACGGGTATGGTCGAGCTCATAAGGGTCGATAACCTGAACATGACGTACTCCGACCGAGCGACAGAGGGCCTCCAGATCGACAGAATAAGTCGGATCGCTTTGCAGGGTGTAACCGGAAGCGGGATTTTCCTGGCGGCCGGTCATGGCCGTGATCCGGTTGTCGAGAATAATCACTGTTGCCGGTGAATTGTTGTAGACCATATCAATCAGGCCGTTGATGCCGGTATGCAAAAAGGTCGAGTCGCCAATCACCGCGACGACTTTCTTGCGCTCCTCTTCACCCAGAACTTTACTGATGCCAGTGGCATTACCGATACTCGCCCCCATACAAACGCAGGTATCCATCGCCGATAGCGGTGGCATAAAACCGAGGGTATAACAGCCGATATCTCCGGTGACATAGGCTTTGAGACGGTTCAGGGCCAGAAAAACTCCGCGATGCGGACACCCCGGGCACATATTCGGTGGCCTCGGTGGCAGCGCTTCGGGCAGGGTGATTGATGAAGAAGGATGATCATTGCTGATCCCGCGTCGCACCCGGGTGGTTGAAAGCTCACCACAAATCGGGAATGCTGACTTGCCGATGACCTCAATCCCCATAGCGAGAATCTGCTCTTCAAGAAAAGGATCGAGCTCCTCGACAACATAAATTTTCTTGAAGCGGGCGGCAAATTCACGAATCAGTCGCCTGGGCAGCGGATAGACCATGCCGAGCTTGAGCAGTGGTGCATGCGGCAGGGCTTCGCGTGCATATTGATAGGAGACCCCGGCCGTGATCACCCCCACCTCCCCTGTCCCTGGTTCAATGCGATTAAAGGTCTGCTGTGATGACCACTCCTCCATCTCCAGTTGACGCGCTTCAACCACATGATGCCGTTGCCGGGCATTACCCGGGAGCATAACGAACTTGGCTGGATTCCTTTCCAGGCAAGGGGTCGGTAGTCCGGTCACCGGTTCACCGGTTTGTACAACCGATTTCGAGTGCGAAATGCGTGTGGTCGACCGGAGCATGACAGGTGTATCGAATCGCTCACTGACTTCAAAAGCCAATCGGGTGTAATCAAGAGCTTCCTGACTGTCAGATGGCTCGAACATCGGAACTTTAGCAAAGCGGGCGTAATGTCGACTATCCTGCTCATTTTGCGATGAATGCAGTTCCGGATCGTCAGCCGTAACCAGCACCAGACCGCCACGCACCCCGGTATAAGAGAGGGTAAACAAAGGATCAGCGGCGACATTAACCCCGACATGTTTCATCGTAACCAGCGCGCGGGCGCCACCGAAACAGGCGCCGATACCGACTTCGAGCGCTACCTTTTCGTTCGGTGCCCATGAGGCATCGATGGATGGATAGCGGACAATATTCTCCAGGATTTCTGTACTCGGAGTGCCGGGGTAAGCCGAGGCAACCCGTACTCCGGCCTCAAAGGCGCCGCGAGCAATTGCTTCATTGCCCGAAAGAATAGTTTTGGACATAAGTTCCCTTTTGAAAATTGAAAAAAACGATGGGAAGACAGTGTGTTAAATGGGTTTTGAATATAATGAACAGGACCGGAATTGTCAATTGTTTGCGTCCGATTGTACGGCGAGATCGCACAGGACACCTTCGAGCAGGCCGAAATCACTGACGATGACCGTAGGAGCAGCTATTCGGGCCATGATTGATTGAAGGATATCGATTCCCGGCAGGATTAAGTCGCCGCGTCCCGTTTCCATTCCAGGCAGCAACTCGCGCTCTATTGGGGAGAGTGCGTGTAATTGAGCCTGCAATTGGGAAAGGTCGGTCGCAGTTAACCGGCAATTATTGATCAGGCGCCAGTCATAGCAGGTCATCTGCAGGTGCATGGCAGCCAGAGTCGTCACGGTTCCGGCGGTGCCGACCAGATCCAACTTTGACAGCGGGCACGGACAAGCGTCCGATAGTAAAGTAAAAATCGGATCAAGCAGCGCGCTAATGGTGTTTTTAAGGGATTCGGCTGAGTGACAGGTCTCAGCCAGGGTAACAACACCCAGAGGGGTGCTGGTCTGAAACAGGACACAACCATTTTCTATCAAGGCAAACTCGGTGCTGCCGCCGCCGATATCGACCACGAGACAGGACTCTGGCACCGGCAGCAAAGCGGTCATGACACCAAGACCGGACAGCCGGGCCTCCTCCTCGCCGGTTATTGTCTCGATTGCAATTCCGGTCTCTGCGGTGACAGTGTGCAGAAACGCCTGCGCATTGGCCGCCTGACGCAGCGCTGCGGTGCCAACTGCCCGGCAGGCAACCGGTTGTGCCTGTTGGATGAGCAGTGCAAATTCTTGCAACGCAGCCAGGGTGCGAGCCATGGCCTCCGGTGCCAAGCCGCTGCTCGTAGCGCCCCCTTTGAGACGGGTGATCCGCCGCTCATAACAAAACGGTTCAACTCTGCCATTGATCGCATGACCAAGGAGAAGTCGAACCGTATTTGAACCGACATCAATGGCAGCAAACACTATTTTTCGCCGATCACCGCTTCACTGAGATTAAACGTGTGGTCACCAATCTTTTCGAAGTTATGCAGCATGTCGATAAAGATCAGACCCGGCAACACCGCGCACTCACCGGTATTGAGCCGGGTGATGTGGTTGTTACGCAACGTTGTCTCCAGATCATCAACTTTGTCTTCCATCTTTTCAGCGGTTGCAAAAAAAGCGGGGCGCTTAACTTCAGAGGTCATTTCATCTAAAACAAACTGCAAAAAGGCCCGGGTGTGATCAGAAATTTCTTTAAGTTCGCCTTTGGCCGTGTCTGAAAAGATGATTTTTTGATCGATCTTACGCAGTTCCAGACGCCAAAGGTTTTCGCAATGATCACCAACCCGTTCGAGGTCATTGATCATGTGCATCAATGAAGCCAGCTCTAAAGATGTATCGTCAGAGATCGATTTCTGCGAAAGGGAGACAAGGAAATCTGTGATCTCCCGTTGCAGCAGGTCGAGGAGCTCCTCTTTCTTCTGCATCGAAGGGACCCGCTTCGAATCGGAATCCTCAAGAAAGAGAATCGTTTCATCGACACATTGCAAGGCGGTTTGTGCCATCCGCCGGGTTTCTGCGCGTGCCTGTGCCAAAGCAATTGGCGGGGTATTCAGTACCCGATTGTCAATATATTTCAGATGAAAATCGAGCTGCTCATCGGTGCCGCGAATAACCAAAGTCGTTAATTTGGCGAGCAGGCCAATCAAAGGTAAAAAGACGATGGTGTTGATAATATTAAACAGAGTATGGGTATTGGCTACATAGCGGGCGATGTATGGTTTGTCGCCGATTGCCGCACCGTATTGCTCTGCCTGAGCTGCCGTCTGAATCACGAAATCAGCGGCCCCACCAACGAGCGATTCGGTCAGGAAGGTGACGACATTCATCAGATAGGGGAACAACAGCAACATATAAGCAACGCCAATGGCGTTGAACAGAAAGTGCGCCAGGGCGGTTCGTCGTGCTGCGAGATTGGTGCCGATTGCCGCCAGGTTGGCGGTGATCGTTGTGCCGATGTTCTCGCCAAGGATCAGTGCTACGCTCGTCTCGTAGGAAATCAGGCCGCTGGTTGCCAGAACCAGAGTGATACCGATGGTCGCCGAACTACTCTGGACAATGACCGTCAGGACCGTACCGATCAATACCCCAAGCAGATGATTATCACCAACCATGAGGAAAATCTGGCGGAATTCCTCGCTGCCGCGCACCGGAACAAACGCATCGGTCATGATGGTCAGACCGAAGAAAAGGATACCAAAACCAAGCAGAATTTCGCCGAAGTAATTCCATTTACGGCTCTTGGCAAACAGTTTCAGCCCGGCACCCAGACCGATAGCCGGAAGAGCATACTTGGTGATTTTAAAGGCTATCAACTGTGCGGTAATCGTGGTGCCGATATTGGCACCAAGGATAACGCCGATCGACTGGACCAAAGACATCAGGCCGGCGTTGACAAAGCCGACCACCATAACCGTTGTTGCACTGGAAGACTGAATGATGGCGGTGACTGAAAGGCCAACCAAAGTGCCGATAATCCGGTTGTTGGTCAGGGCGGCCAGAATTTTGCGGATGCGGTCTCCAGCAACTTTCTGCAAACCTTCCGACATGATTTTCATGCCGAACAAAAACAGACCAAGTCCCCCGAAAAGACCGAACATTAGTTTTTGATTCAATAAAAGACCAAGCAATGCCCTACTCCTTACGTCAAGGGACGATGGATGAAATTGCGCCAGACTCTAATGCAGGAGCGCCTATCTTTCAATGATAAAAGGAAATTCAAAAAAATCAGACACCCCAACAGGGTGGACAAGAAGTCGAACCGAATTCACTTGATGCAGATCTATTTCGAAGAAAATCACACCGGTTTGATGGTTGCCGGAGGCTAATAACGTACCATCAAAAGCCCCCAGGGGTTGCGCAGCGGGTAAACCTTGTCCGACATAGGGACGAGCACTGGCCATGGCACTGGAGGCCCGGTAGGATTCAAGACCAGTCATATCCAGATAACCGACAAATGGAAACGGCACCAGATAACCTGGGAGGGGGTTAAGAAGTGCGGAGACCGTATCAGGTTGTACTGGTACATAGATTCGGCCCTGATCATCGTGGAGGAGAAAAGCTGTAAGAGGAAGGGTTAATGACTGGCTGCCATGGTAGCTGGCATCAAGATAAAAAGAGGCAATTGCCTTTTCCAGTGAATAACCACCAACGGCGACGTCCTGAACTCTGACCGTTAATTTAAGTTTCTGGCGAGTTATGGTAATAGAGCGGTCGGCAAGATTAACAGTGGCGTCGGGGTCGGAAGGATTTGGGCGAATCGTTAAAGAACAACCGGAAACAAAAATCAGGGTCACCAGAAAGAACAGCAGCTTCTTCATAACATCCCTTTTGGCTCAGGCCGTTCCATTGAGCGACCAGACCAGCATTTCACGGTATTCTTCGCTGTTCTCACGAACGCGCTTAGCGTAAAGGCAGACAATATTTTTGAGGAATTTAAGTGCCACAGCAGGTTGTGTCGCGCACAATTTTTCAAAATCATCCTTGCGCAGACTAAGAAGAATTGCATCTGAATCGACGCGTGCGGTAGCAAAACGGGTTGCACCGTCAACGACTGCCATTTCGCCGAAGACATCCTTCTCTTTCAGGATGACAAGGGTTTTTTCATTCCCTTCGGTCAATAAACGGGTAATACGAACCACACCCTTACGGATGATATAAAGCGACTCTCCAGGCATCTGCTCAACAAAAACGGTTTTGCCCGTGGTCAATTCACGCTCCTGAAACAGTGAAGCAAGCAAGTCGAGCTCTGGCCCATTCAACCCCTGGAACAGGAAACAGTCTTTCAATGAAGTCAGGCTGATACGTGCCACTAATTCGACTCCCAACTTGAGGTTGCTATCGGCTCACCGGCGGATGTAAAGATGTTATCATAGATAACAATTTCTGCACGGGACTCAGAATGGTTTGGTTGTCCGGAGTCGCTGATGACCAGACCGGTAATAAAAACTTTCTTATTCGTCTCCAGCTGGTTGTGGAGCAACTCCTCAACAACGCGGGCCCGATCAATTGCCAGCTCGATGCTTCCAGTCTCATCCGGCAGAGCATACCCTTCGACACGAATCAGTCGATTCCGGTTGTCAATATGCTCGAGCATTGGCAGGGCTGATGCAATTGCTGTTTGTGACGATGAATCCACGCTGTCTGAATTTAATGGAAACTCAATCACACAAACAACTTTACGCTCACCAAGAACCGGATCGACAATATCCGCTGCATTGGCCGAATTGAACAGGATAGTGCAAAGAAGAGCGACGTAGATAACTGAACGGATCATAGCGGTTTAACCGGCTTGGTCAAAAGGAGCAGTTCGACACGCCGATTCATGGCCCGGCCATCAGGAGTTTCATTGGTCGCAATGGGTGTGCTTTCTCCGAACCCTTTGACGAATATACGCCGAGGATCTACCCCTTCGTGGTTGGCCAGATAAACCGCATAGTCCATTGCACGTTGAAAAGACAGACGTTCATTATAGCGGCTTGGACCGGTTGCGTCGGTATATCCATCAATACGAACAGCAAACCATTTGTCATCCTGTTTAAGTTCGTTGGCAATTTGCGACAGGATATTCTTGCCCTCCTCTGACAGATGATAATCCGCAAAGGCAAACGTAAACTCCGGCAAGACAAACTTTCGGTAAAGAGCAACCTGAGTCGGCTCGCTGATCACCGGGTCGGCCTGTCCGACCAGTGCAATTGGTGCTGGCGGGTCAGGGAAAGCCGGTGACGCAACGGGGACAATCCCCGGAGTCACAAGACTTTCTGCCGGGCTGATCGTGAACTCGGTGGTATTTGTAGCCACCACGACTTCAAGATCTTTGGCTTTTGCTTCAAACAGGGTAACCGCAGGTAAGGCTTCTTCGTCAGACTGCTTTGCAATAATGACAGGCAAGAATGCAGCCGAAGCAGCTGGTGCAGTTAATGCCATATCGGTCGCCGGTTGAATGTCCACCGCTTCATCCGCACCGGACAAATCCGGCAGGAGTGCAGTGGCGGCCGGAGTTGCAGTAACCGGCGGCATAGGATTCATTGGGGACAAAGTTTTAATCCTGATCAGCTTAACCGGTTCTTTCGTTTCCGGTTCCAGCTCCTCTTCAGGGAGAGCTGCCAGCTCCTTAATCGGACTGTAGGTGCCAATCCCCTGACAGGTCGAAAGCCCGACCAGAATGCGGTAATCGGGGCTGGCATCAGTAAGGCCGATTGTGCCACCGACGCTTAAGGTCATGTGTGGTGAAAGAAAATACTGGATGCCACCACCAACTTCTCCTTGACGATCACCACCAACCAATTCTCTAGAGTAGGATTCACCCTCGGCGATCAGGCGCAGACGTTCGGTCGGGAAAAACTCAATTCCAGCTCCAAACCCAACCTGCGAGTCTTCGTAGGTAGTCGTCGCAGTGACTGGACGGTCATCTTTCGAACGGTAAGCACCATAGGCATGAACGCCAAACTGGCGCGTTTTGAAACTGGTGATCAAGCGTCCCTGGTAATCAACCAGCCTGTTAATGGCCGGGTCATAAGAAATCTGCCGTTGCAGCTGCCCGTCAAGTGCAACTTTGAACAGGGACGAACGCCCACCAAATACGCGAATCTTGGCGCCAAGGTCGAGATAGCCGCGGCCACTTTTTTGTTCTTCGTCATTAAAATAGATGCTTGGATACGAGCCGTACATTTCCAGGAACGAACCGAGGCCAAGAGTGATGGACAGAGGAACCATCCGGGAGGTCCCATTCGGACTATCGGTGTAGTTGGTCCACAAACCGACGCAGATATTACCCGAATTGAGGGTGTCTGCAGTCGGCTGTGAAATCAGTCCGGTATCTCCGTATTGGGTCGGAACCGCAAAAGCGGGCAACGTCAGAGACAGGCAGAGACAGGCGACACAAATTATACGAAAAAGAAGGGTCATTTGTTCGGGCTTCCTGAGTGAAAAAAACAAGATGGTACATATCATCCTGACGCCAAAAAAGCAACAGGAACGACCGGAAAAAGAGCCTTTTGTCTTAAAACGAAACACCGGTGCAAGTGATTGCCGGTAGAGTCAACATTAAATCCTTACAGATACAAACAATTAGTATGCCAAAAGAGGTTCGTATCAGACAGGCTCAGGAGATATTGAGCAACACTGCCGCAAACCTGCCTGCTCAGGGTCCTTGGCGTGACTGACCGTGCTGGAAGGTTGAAAAAAAGTGCCCCGTAAAGAATTAATCTTTTCGGGGCACGGTAAATTACAGGACCTGTACCGGCAAAAAACGGAAGTTAAGCCATCAATTCACCGGTAAGCCAGAGGTGGGTGTCAATCAAAGTTACTTGTCGACCATCTCTCTCAACTCTTTACCTACTTTAAAAAATGGCAGTTTTTTCGGTCGGACATGAATCACCTGACCGGTTTTCGGATTACGGCCCATATAAGACTTATATTCCTTGACAATAAAGCTGCCAAACCCCCGTATTTCGATCCTTCCACCCCGAACCAGAGTCGTGGACATTTGATCAAAAATCAGGTTAATGATCTCTTCCGATTTTCTGAAAGTAAGATTGCGTTTTGACGCCAGAGATTCGACAAGTTCTGATTTATTCATAGACCCTCCATCAGCATCGGCCACCGATGAATGCGACCGGTTACTTCGTAAGTAATGAAACTATACCTGCCGATAAAAAGCTGTCAACCTGCCGTAATCATTCTTTTACTTTAAGCTTTAAATAGTCGTGAACGGTGAAAGGGTCCAGATGACGTGAGCAACACCAGAACCGACATTTTTCCAGCTATGGGGAAGATGCGATTTGAACGAAAGGCTATCGCCACTCTGAAGGGTAAAACTTTCACCGGCGATAACGACCTGTAACTCACCATTAATCAGGTAAATCAGCTCGTCCCCGGGGTGGTACATGTGCTCATGTCCGCTGCTACCATCTTTTTGCACCGTACAATAAAAAGACATGAACTGTGGATCGCGGAGTCCCGAGGTGAATGACTCGGTGTGCATATTGTCCTGATCATCATAGACCGTTTTTGCCCGCGTCCCTGGCGACGAAAAAACCACCTCATGCGTATTGCGCACTTCTTCAACAAAGTAGTTGATGCTTTTATCGAAAACCACCGACAGTTTCATCAGGATTTCAACCGAGGGGATGGTCAACCCCCGCTCGATGCGCGATATCATGTTAGATGAGACACCAGAACGATCAGAGAGTTCCTGGATGGTCATGTCATTTTTCAGGCGGATCGCCTTGAGCTTTTTGCCGACAATCTTTTTGATACGCATGTTGCGATCTTCTCCTGCCGTTACTGGGAGACGTTCGGGGCCGGGGAAACAACCCACATCACCAGTGACTGACCATTATGACGATTCTCCCAACGATGGGGCAAAGAGGCCTTGAAGGTCAGGGAGTCACCCTTTTCCAGCAGATACTCCTGCCCCTCGATATAAAACGCAACGCGTCCCTCCATCAGCATGGCGAACTCCTCACCGCTATGCACCATCGCTCCTTCTCCACTGCTGCAGTCCGCCTCAAGTGTATCGAAGAAGACTGAAAAACTCGGATCACGCAGGCCGTGCGTCAGGCTGGTGATTTGATGCTTATCCTCGAAAAAAAAGATCGGTTCCCCCTCCCCGCTTCGGGTCAGAATCACTGTCGATCCGGTGGCTGCATCCTCGACAAAGAAATTGATGCTCATGCCAAAGGCATTGGCCAGCTTCATCAGAATCTCAACCGAAGGGATTGTCAAACCACGTTCGATTCTTGAAATCATGTTTGATGAGACCCCGGAAGATTTCGCAACCTCTTGTATTGTCAGGTCGTTTTTCAGTCTGGTCGCTTTCAGCTTTTTACCGATAATCTTTTTAACCATGTTGTGCCCCATAGAAAGAAATGAAACGATTTTCTATCAGAGACTTGCTCTTGTCAACGTAATTGCAAAAAATGAAACAATGTTACACAAATCGCCATTCTGACCAGCATAACTTGTCAACCAATGGCCCAATTTTGGTTGACATATGTCGGACGCAAACGTTATAAACAGCCGGTCTAAAACCATAAATGGAGATTGTCATTATGAGCGACTGGAGCATTGATCTGCACCGTCAAGTTCTCGCCGGCACCCCGGCAGGCACCAATGACGCCCGGCGCATCCTCGGCGCCCACGGCGCCGAACTCAGTTTTCTTATGGCTGGTGCCCACCTTCTTCGTGAAACCGGGACCAACGGCAAGATTCACCTCTGCGCCATTCTTAATGCCAAATCAGGACGTTGCGCCGAAAACTGCGCCTTTTGTGCCCAATCGGCTCATGCCAAAACCGCCGCCCCGGTCTACCCGTTAAAAAGTCGCAGTGACATTGTCGCCGGGGCTCTTGAGGCTGACGCTGCCGGCGCCCGCTGTTACGGAATCGTCACCAGCGGTACCCGGGTCACTCCCGGTGCCGAATTCGAGGAGCTGCTCGCCGCCATTCGCGAGATCAGGGCCCGGACGCAAATCCCGCCCTCGGCATCGCTGGGGATCCTTGATGCGTCGACTGCGGCCGCCCTGGCTGAAGCCGGTTGCGTCACTTATCACCACAATCTGGAGACCGCCCGCTCCTTCTTTCCGCAAATCTGCACCACACATGACTATGAAGAGGATGTCGCAACCATTCAGGTCGCCAAGGCATCCGGTATGCAGGTCTGTTGTGGCGGGCTGTTTGGGCTCGGTGAGTCATCGGCGCAGCGCATCGAGCTCGCCCTGACTCTGCGCGAACTTGATGTCGACTCGATCCCCCTGAATTTTCTCAACCCGGTCGAGGGGACCCGACTTGAAGGGATGCGGCAGTTGTCACCTCTGGACTGCCTGCGGATCATCGTCATGTTCCGCTATATGTTGCCAAATAAACGGATTTCGGTCTGTGGCGGCCGGGAAAGCAACCTGCGCGAGCTGCAATCATGGATCTTCATGGCGGGCGCTGACGGCATGATGGTCGGCAACTACCTGACCACCAGCGGACGTGATCTGGCTCTGGATCACCAGATGCTCAGCGATGCAGGAGAGGTTGCCGATGCCTGCTGAGACAACAAAAGGTCTGTTTGTCACCGGCACCGATACCGGAGTTGGCAAAACCATCATTGCCGCCGCTATCGCCCGTCTGTTGCAGCAGCGCGGGGTCGATGTCGGCGTCATGAAACCGGTTGAAAGCGGGGTTGATGACCCGGCTGGCTTCGGTGCTGATGGCGCCCTCCTTTCCTGGGCCGCCGGCGTCGACGATGCCGCTGATCTGGTAACCCCCTACCGGCTGCGCCATCCGGTCGCACCGGCCGTCGCTGCCAGCAAGGAACAGGTCCGCATCATCCCGGGTTCCCTGACTGAGGCCTATGTGAAGTTATCGAGCCGCCACCAGTACATGATCGTTGAAGGAGCCGGTGGACTGATGACCCCTCTGGCCGGGGGGTACCTGGTTGCCGATCTCGCCCGTCAGCTGGGGCTGCCGCTGCTGGTCGTCGCCCGTACCGGACTCGGCACCCTCAATCACACCCTGCTTACCCTTCTTGCCGCCGCTTCGCATGAGCTCGCGGTTGCCGGCTACATTCTCAATGGCATGCCGGACCCTGCCGATCTTGCCCACGACAGTGCACCGCATACCCTCGCCTCGCTGACCGCCACCGATATTCTCGGCGTTACGCCGCAAATTGTCGCCAGCGACCCGCAGGAAATGGTCATCGCCCTCGCGGCGATCCTGGACGCCCTGCCGACCCGCGACTTCCTCCTGCGTGCCATCGGGGCCCCGGTCTGAAACCACAGGGAAAAACCATGAACAGCGAGCAGATTCTCGAGCTTGATCGGCGCCACGTCTGGCATCCCTGCACCCAGCAGAAGGATCTCGAAACCCTGCCGCCGATTCCGATTGAGCGCGGTGACGGCGTCTGGCTCACCGCCGTCGACGGCCGTCGGTTCATCGATGGCGTCTCCTCCTGGTGGGTCAACCTGTTCGGTCACAACCACCCGCGCCTCAACCGCGCTCTTAATGACCAGGCTGAAAAGATTGCCCACACCATCTTCGCCGGCTTTACACACCAACCGGCGGTTGAGCTCGCCAGTCGCCTCTGTGCCCTGGCCCCGTCCGGCCTGGAGCGCGTCTTTTACACCGACAACGGTTCAGCAGCAGTGGAAGCCGCGTTGAAGATGAGCTTCCAGTACTGGCAACAAACTGGCCAGCCGCAAAAAACCCGCTTCCTGTCCCTCTCCGACGCCTACCACGGTGAAACCCTCGGCGCTCTTTCGGTGGGGGGCTGTGATCTTTACCGCGAAATCTACCAGCCACTACTGCTTGACGGCTACCAGGCCCGGGGTCCCGACTGCTTCCGTTGCCCCTACGGTCAGCAGCGTGACAGTTGCCAGGTCGAATGTTTTGCCCTGCTGGAGACCATCGCCCGCGCCAATGCCGATCAGATCGCGGCCATTATCATCGAGCCTCTGGTACAGGGTGCCGCCGGCATGCGCATCTATCCACCGCTCTATCTGCAGCGCCTGCGCGCCTTATGCGATGAACTTGCGATCCACTATATCGCCGACGAAATCGCTGTCGGCTTCGGCCGCACCGGCAAGCTGTTCGCCAACCAGCATGCCGGAGTCAGCCCCGATATGCTCTGTCTGTCAAAAGGGATCACCGGTGGTTATATGCCGCTGGCGGCGGTGCTGACCACCGATACCATTTATCAGGCTTTTTACGACGACTACGTGACAATGAAGGCGTTTCTGCATTCCCATTCCTACACCGGCAACCCGCTCGCCTGTGCCCTGGCGGTGGAGGTGCTGAACATTTTCGAGCAGGAGCTTATTCTTGAGCAGCTTCCGGCAACCATGGCCGTGTTCGAACAGTTCCGCCCCCGCTTTGAAGCCCACCCGCAGGTTGGCGAACTGCGCCGCTGTGGGATGATTGCGGCCGTTGAGCTGGTCGAAAACAAAAACGGCAACATCCCCTACCCCTGGCAGCAGCGACGTGGTCTTGAGGTCTACAAACACGCCCTCGACCGTGGCGCCCTGTTGCGCCCCCTGGGCAACGTCATCTACTTCATGCCGCCTTTGACCATCACCCCGGCTGAGCTTGCCACCCTGCTGGAGATTGCGCTGGAGTCGATCGATGTGGCGACCAGGGCTTAAAGTTTTTCACCACGAAGGACACGAAGAGAATCGTTTAGGATGCTGCCAGGAGATGATATATATGGCGCGACCGACCCAGTCCCCCTTTGGGAAAGGGGGGAATCTGTGAGGCAAAAGATTTTACTGGAACGAATTGGATAATTAGATTTCTCCAAAAAAACGGGTGACCCGTCAAGGGCCACCCGTTTTTTTTCAATCCTGAATTGTTTTAACTCCGAGGTGAAAAAGAGTTTCCCTACGCCTCTTGTTCTGTCGCCACGCTCTGGATGACAACCTCCTTCAACCAAGCGATCTCCTCCGGGATAAACTGTTTCGAATGATCGGAGCCCACGTTCATCGCCAGATGCAACCCTTCCGTCGCCATTTCGACCAGTACGCTCCCCGGCAGGGTGATGCAGAACACCCCCTCCTCTGACCAGGCGGCGACGCGCTCCTGACTGTCGAAGATCATCATATAATCGTTGCCGTCAGATTCCATGATCAGCGGCAGTGCCTGCTCGGCACCGTCACCAGTGGCAACACCGCCGGTCGCTTCATCGAAGGTCGGCAGATAAAAATCAGTATTTAGAAACAGCCGGTAGAAGTCATTGCGGGTGTCGACGTTTTCCGGGTCGGTGTAAAAGGCGGCCAGGGCCTGGTCGATAGGAGTCACGGTAAAACCTTTCGTTGAAGATAAATGAAAAATAAAGAGGCTGGGACTACCAGCGCCGGGTGACCTCCAGCAGGTGATAACCGAACTGGGTCTTCACCGGACCGAGGACTTTACCGACTTCGCCGGAGAAGACGGCTTCATCAAACTCCTTGACCATCTGCCCCGGGCCAAATGCACCAAGATCGCCACCTTGCATGCGTGACGGACAGGAGGAGTTTTTCAGGGCGACTTCGGCAAAATCGGCGCCGGCCTCAATGTCGGCTTTGAGTTGCAGGCATTCGGCTTCGGTGGCAACCAGAATGTGACGGGCAGATGCAGTGGCCATGTGATGGCTCCCATAAAGTTATAAGGTTGAAAGATGGCGGCATATTAGCGCAATCGACTGTTCAAGGGCAAAAACTTTATAAAAAAAACAGTCAAGTCGCTGCAATTTCAAAATCGCAGCAACCGGCAAAAACCTTTCTCCACCGGTCAGACAGCAGAATCAGAACAGGTATTTTTCCTCTTCGCTGGCGGCTTTGGCCAGAGTGCGCTTGGCCTGCAGCAGGCCGCTGGCATCGTAACGCGCCAGACGGCGGACTGCACCAAGAAGCTGGGTTTGCGCCGTCCCTTCGGCAATATAGAAGGCACACTTTTTCGCCGCCGTGTCGACCGCCACCGTCGCGTTAAAGGCACAGATCTTGACCGCCGCCAGCAGCAGCTCCTGCTTCCGTTCGCTGGCGCCGGGCGAAACTTTTTCTGCGCGTAAAACCGCGCTTTCGAGGGCAAAGATCTGAATCGCCATATCGGCGGCGACGAGGAGAACCTCCTGCTCGTTGGCAATACGGGCCAAAAAGGTGTTGACCGCAGCTCCGGCCAGAAGCAGAAAGATTGTTTTCAGGTTTTGCAGCAGGGCCTTCTCGGCCGCAAACGGGGTATCGGCAGCGACCGTCTCCGCCGGTGGCGTCTGCAGAGAGGCGAAGGCCTGTGTTGAGGCCTGACGCAACGGCAGCTCGCCGACCATCGATTTGCGCAGAATGATACCGGGGATCAGCAGACGGTTGATCTCATTGGTCCCTTCGAAGATCCGGTTGATCCGCTCATCACGATAAAAGCGCTCGGCCGGATACTCGCTGACAAAGCCGTAACCACCATGAATCTGCAACACTTCGTCGACCGTACTGGCTAACACCTCGCTGCAAAAAACCTTTGAAATCGCGCACTCCGGAGCGTACTCTTCAATCCCTTTCTGATACTGCTGATAATAGTTGTCGACCCCTTTATCGATGGTCGCCAGTTTGGTATCGAGCAGTCCGGCCAAACGGTAGACCAGCGATTCGGCGGCAAAGACGTTGGCCGTCATGTCGGCGATCTTCTCCTGAATAGCACCAAAAGAAGCGATGGTCTGGCCAAACTGTTTGCGCTCGTTGGCGTATCTGATCCCTTCGGCCAGAGCCATCTTGGCGGCGCCATTCACTGCCGCCGCCAGCTTGAAGCGACCGACATTCAGCACGTTAAAAGCGATTTTGTGCCCTTTGCCGATCTCGCCAAGGACGTTCGCCACCGGTACCTGGCAGTTGTCGAGAATAATCTGGGTCGTCGACGAGCCCTTGATGCCGAGCTTCTTCTCTTCCGGGCCAACCGTCAGGCCGGGAAAATCCCGCTCGACCAGAAAAGCGGTGAAGTGCTCCTTGTCGACTTTGGCAAAGATGGTGTAGATCTGGGCAAAAGCACCGTTGGTGATGAACTGTTTGGTGCCGTTGAGCAGGTAGTGGCTGCCATCGGCCGAGAGGGTCGCCGAAGCGCTGGCACCGAGGGCATCGCTGCCGGAGCCGGGCTCGGTCAGGCAGTAAGCGGCAGGCCACTCACCGGTGATGATCTTTTCCAGATACTGCGCCTTTTGTGCCGCTGTCCCGTAATAGACCAGCGGCAAGGTGCCGATGCCGGTATGGCAGGAGAAGGTGACCGAGAACGACCCTGACGATGCGATCTTCTCCGCCACCAGCATGCTGGTCGCCTTGTCGAGTTCGAGGCCGCCGTACTCTTCAGGCGCATCGATCATCAGCAGGCCGAGC
>Ga0209231_1000290_pt1 | contig 31805 bp, 34 predicted proteins | sample Deesub45470m_DNA_FD_188086 | JGI IMG/M metagenome (GOLD analysis project Ga0209231, IMG submission 188086) | Deep subsurface microbial communities from North Pacific Ocean - 450_OLKR46/470m Metagenome (SPAdes) (version 2) | ecosystem: Environmental > Terrestrial > Deep subsurface > Unclassified ... | reverse complement strand
CCAATGCTGCCCAGCCACCAACCGAATGGACAACTGTTGAACCTGCAAAATCAATAAAACCCATCTGATTTAACCAACCACCTTCATTCCAAACCCAGCTACCAAAAACAGGATAAATAAAAGCCGTCAACCCAATCGCACCGAGTAAATAAGCCGTATAATTAGTGCGTTCTGCAACCGCACCACTGACTATCGTTGCTGCAGTTGCGGCAAACATTGTCTGAAAAAACAAGGTGGTGTAATGCCAATCCGTCATGCTGGATAAGGCAAATAGGTCAGTGCCAAAAAAACCAGACACATTGCTGCCAAACATTAAGCCATAGCCAACTAACCAAAACAAAATGGAGCCAACGCATAAGTCCATGTAATTTTTCATCATGACATTCACCGCGTTTTTTGCACGTGACATGCCAGACTCCAACAAGGCAAATCCCGCTTGCATCAGAAAAACCAAACAAGCTGCTATTAGCACCCATAACGTATTCATCACATCGACGACGTTGCTGGGTTCAGCGGCAAATACAAATGGTGAGAAAAATAACAACAACAGAGGAGAGAAAAATTGCTTCTTAATCATACCTAATAAACACTTCCAAAAAAATGATGCGAATTGCATCAAACTTTTGTAGTCAGCAATCTATGTGCCAACAAAGGTTATAAAAAAAAATAAAAATAGGTATGATGTAGTTTTACAAATCAATATACCGAACAGGAAATGAATATGGCCGCTTTAGTGCAACCTTTAGGCAGACTCATGCTAGCCCTTATTTTTATTCTCGCTGGGGTTGGAAAAGTGACCGACCTAGCAGGCACGAGTGCTTATATGGAAGCAATGGGCGTTCCTAGTACGCTACTGTGGCCAACTATTTTATTAGAGATTCTAGGCGGCATTGCGATTGCGATTGGCTATAAAACTGCTTTAGCAGCGCTAGGTTTAGCGCTTTTTTCAATCGCAGCAGCGGTGCTTTTCCATAGCGATTTTAGCGATAAAATGCAGATGATTTTATTTCTAAAAAACATTGCGATGGCTGGTGGATTATTGATACTCGCCACAAGCGGAGCAACAGCTTACAGCTTAGATAGAAAGAAACAACAGCAGCATTTCTTTTAAACCTCATCTCTTGTAAATAAAGCAATCGATTCAACATGTGCCGTATGCGGGAACATATTAATCACGCCAGCGGCGCTTAGTTTATAGCCTTTTTCATTCACGAGCACATCAATATCCCGCGCAAGTGTGGCGGGATTACAAGAAACATACACAATCCGAGCAGGCGCATTGCTATCATCAATCGCTTTAACCAAATCAAAAGCACCATCACGCGGCGGATCGATTAACCATTTATCAAAACGACCAAGCGCAGTGAGCGATTCATCTGTCATTTTAAACAAATCAGACACACCAAATTTCGTTGAATGTTCTAAGCTGTTCAGCGTTGCGCTTTCTACAGCACGTGCGACTAAATTATCTAAACCTTCGTAGCCAAATACAGTTGCTCCGCTGCGCGCAATTGGCAAAGTGAAATTACCAATACCACAAAAGAAATCAGCAATGCGCTCACCAACTTGTGGTTGCAACAATTGCATCGCACGACGAATCATCACTTCATTAATTTGTGGATTCACTTGGGTAAATTCATTCGGTTTAAACGGATAGGTTAAATCAAACTCTTTTAGTGAATATTGTAATGATGGCGCATCTAATGGATAAAACGGCTTCACCGTATCTGGGCCTTTGGTTTGCGTCCAAATACTCACATGGTGTTGGTCGGCGAATTGTTTTAGTAATTGCTCATCTTCGGGCAACAGCGTATCCATAATACGGAAAATCAACACGATATTTTTACGTGTGGTTTCGATTGCTTCACCCACAGCGAGTTCCAATTGTGGAATTTTATCGCGCAAACTGAGATTAAAAATGAGTTCTTGCAAAGGCATAATTAGCGCAGAAACTTCTGGCGTTAGCACTTGGCAACTATCCATATCCGCCACAAAGCGTGTGCCTTTTTCGTTAAAACCAACCAATACTCGCTCTTTTTTAGCCACATATTTAACGCTTAATCGCGCTTTATGGCGATAACCCCACGTTGGCCCAAATAATGGCGGCAACATATTCTCAGGCTTGGCTTTACCGATATGCTTAATATCATTTTCTAATAAGCGTTGTTTAGCTGCCACCTGTCCAACGGCATCTAAATGTTGTAACTTACATCCACCACAATAGCCAAAATGTTTACATTTAGGATTCACCCGCAAGTTAGATTGCTTAAGCACATCCACCACATTGGCAAACGCATATTTATCTTTACTACGTGTGATTTGATACGTCACATTTTCAGTCGGCAATGCGCCATCAATAAAAATAGCTTTGCCATCTACATGCGCAACCCCTCTACCCTCTTGGTCGAGAGACTCAACTATCACAGCAGCAGAAATTTCAGCCGGAACTGATTGTTGACGACGAGAGCGACGAGCCATGGCAAACTTTCAAAAAAGGAAGTAAAAACAGAAGGTTCGCATTTTAGCGTATTCCGCGAATTGCTCAAAAGAATTGGCTTAATCAATAAAGCCATATAATAATAAGCAAGCTCTTTACGCAAAAGTTAACCACTCTCAACTGATGAAAGTGGATTCAATCATGAAATTATTATTAACATTATGTACATACTTACTTTTAACACTGCCTTTTGCTAGCTGGGGCAGCGAAGTAGGTACCACTTATTTGAAGTTCATTGATAAGTCCAGAAACAGGCCGATTGAAGTCAGAATTTGGTACCCCGCCGAAAAAGTAATGGATGCAGAGCGCATCACATATTATTCAGCCTTTAAAGGCACCGCGATTAGCGATGCACCTTACTTATCAGGCCATGATCGTTGCCCATTGATTATGTTGTCTCATGGCGACAGAGGTAGTCACATTGATCAGTCATGGTTGGCGGAGTCACTGGCTGCAAATGGTTATATTGTTGCAGCCCCATCGCACTGGTTAAATACATGGATGGAAAATACGCCAGAAGCGACCATCGCGGTATGGGAGCGCCCCAAAGACGTGAGCTTCACACTCAATAGACTACTGAAGCATAAGATTTGGAAGGAGCGAATCAATGCGCAATTAATCGGCGTAGCTGGTCACTCGGCTGGCGGTTATACCGCGCTTGCACTCGCGGGCGCTCAATACCATGTAGAACAAATGCAAACATATTGCGAAACTAAAGATTGGCAGCAGGAGTGTGATCTAGTTGCAGGGGCAGATTTCGATTCAATTGATGCCACCCAATCAACGCTTTCTTATTTGGATACTAGGATAAAAGCTGTTTTTGCAATGGCACCAGCATTAGGTCCTGCAATAAGCATTGATAGTCTTAACAGCATTAAAGTACCAGTCATGATTGTGGCTGCTGAGGATGATGGACTTGTTCAATTCGCAGAGAATGCGGCGATTTTTAGTCAACAGATTCCTGAAGCAAAACTAACAACGCTTAACCAAGGTGGCCATTTTGTATTCATGCCAGAATGTACAACACTGGGCAAGTTATTTACTTATTTCCACCGTTTTGACGTTTGCGGGCATCGAAGCGATACTGAAAAAATCCGCCCCGAACTTCACCTCAACATTGAGCAAATAGCACTTCATTTTTTCGACAAAAATCTAAAAGCAAGATAACGTTTATTTGATTACTATCTAACACGCAGCCTATTTGCTAAACTGATTTGAATCATTTGATTAAGGTTTATTCATGCACACACCTAGCGACATTATTTTACAAAAAAATCCACCTACCTTAGCAGACGCCGACTTTGAGTCATCTGCGCTTGAAGGCGCGAAGCAATATAAAAAAGAGTTAAAAAAATGGCAGCAGAAAATTGTTGAGGCGCAGCAAGCTTATTATCATCAAAACCGCCGTGCGGTGATTGTGTTGCAGGGCTGGGATGCGAGTGGTAAAGGTGGTGCGATTAGACGTTTAACTGAGAAGTTAGACCCTAGGGGGTTTGCTGTACATCCGATTGGCGCACCGACTGCCGAAGAACTTAAACAACATTATTTGCATCGCTTCCAAATGCGTTTACCTGCATCGGGCAAAATTGCGATTTTTGATCGTTCTTGGTATGGGCGCGTTTTGGTTGAGCGCGTAGAAGGTTTTACTTCCACGCCAGAATGGCAACGCGCGTATCAAGAGATTAATGAATTTGAACGTACATTGATGGATGATGGTGTGCGAATAGTTAAATTATTTCTTCATATCACGCCAGAAGAGCAACTGAAACGCTTTGATGAGCGGTTGAATAATCCATCTAAACAATGGAAATTAACCAGTGACGATATCCGCAACCGTGCCAAATGGGACGATTATGTAGAAGCGACCAATGATCTATTTCGTTACACCTCTACCGAAGCGGCGCCTTGGCAGTTGATTGCTGCTAATCGCAAGTGGTTTACGCGTATTGCGGTGCTAAAACATGTTTATCATGTTTTAGCAGAAGGTGTAGATTTAATGCCACCAGCCCTAGATAAGCAATTAATTAAAGATGCTGAAAAAAAGCTTGGACTGGTTTATAACGATTAGTCGGTAAGTTTAGCGTGCATTACATTCCATTAATGCGCCTTATTCTTAATCCACTCTGTCGCTATATCCAAATATCTTTACGCAGTGGTAATATACTTAATCGAACTGAATTGCTTAATTTTGTCGTTTAATCAATAGTTGAAACTTATTTTAAGAAAGAAGCTATGAAATCACTGCTCGCATTTGTAGGGTTAACTTTACTGCTAACCTTAACGACAAACCTAGCATCTGCTGCTGACATTAAACATTCCTCCAAAGGGTTTGCTTATATGACTGGCGGCATTGGCGAAGAGGAAACCACTTCCTTGAAGCAAAGCCAGAAGCAATTTAATTTGCACTTGCTGTTTTCTATAGGCGATGGGGAAGCGGCGACCGATGTAGATGTGCGGATTTTCGATAGCAATAATCAATTGATTTTTAGATTATTAGGCGCATCGCCCAGATTGAATATCCGCTTGCCCGCCGATAGTTACAGCATTGTTGCCACGTTCAATGGTGAAAAACAAAGCCATCATTTCACTTTAGAAGAAAATGAAGCGAAGCGGGTTATTTTAAATTGGCAAGCTGCTGATTCAGCTGAAGCGTTACCTAGTGAAGAATTAACAGCGGATTAATGGCTACTAGTTAACTACTACTAGGCAATCAGTTATTTCCAAGCGGCCAAAAAGGCATCCCAATGTTCGCCTTCGTAGCTTTGCAAAGTTTTACGCACCAGCGCAATTTCGCTTTCATACGCTGCTTTCGTTAACAGACCGCGCATGAGCTGAAAGCGCAAAAACACTAAATGGGTATTAGCAACATCAGTTTCGCAATAATCGCGAATTTCTTTAATCTTGCCCTCTTTAAAAGCATCCCAAACCTTGCTGCCATCCATCCCTAACTTACCTGGAAAACCACAGAGTTTCGCTAAACTATCCAATGGCGCATTGGCGCGGGCATTGTACATCGCCATCACTTCCATTAAATCTAAATGGCGCATGTGATAACGACTGATGTAATTGTTCCATTTAAACTCTTTATCATCATCGCCCAGCTCCCAATAACGACTGGCATTCACGCCGTGAATTAACCCGCGATAATGTAAAACAGGCAAATCAAAACCACTGCCGTTCCAAGAGATAATTTGCGGCGTGTACTTATCGATACCATCATAAAAACGTTGAATGATTTCAGCCTCGCTAGCATTTTCATCGCCTAGCGTCCACACTTTAAAGTTGTTACCTTCACGCAACGCACAAGAAATCGCGCAAATACGGTGTTGGTATAAGGGTAAAAAGTCAGTGCCATTTTGTTGACGGCGTTGATGCAGCGCTAAATTCACTACATCTTCGTCAGGTGTATCAGCTGGCAAATCCAATAAATCGCACAATCCAGTTGCGTCTGGAATGGTTTCAATGTCAAAAACGAGGGTCGGTATCATAGCCATAAGGATACAATAAAAAGGGTTAGCGTAGCGAATTTACGCTAACCGTTCCCGTGGCTAATGACCCGTTATGTTTTAGACTAATTCAGTTTGCTCTGCCGCTACTTGCTCGGCTCTTCGCAATGTTTCTTTATCGGCTTTGTGAAGTCGAACTGGCGTGTACATTTCATCACCTGAAAATGCCATAATGGCATGATAAACAATGTCTGCATCGTCAGCAGGTGTGAATTTACCAAAGCCAAATTTCGAGTTGCGAATCACTTGCCATGCACCTCTAGGTTCGGCATATTCAGGTTTAGAAAAATACCTTCGGAGTTCTACGGTAGGCACACTAACCAAAGCACCATCAATTTCTTCAGTCATCATAACCCAACCAGCCTCATCTTCCTGGCCTGTCTTTTGCAGCTGGAATAAATACCATTCATCGTCGTAAACCAATTGAATAATACTGTGAACAGAACCCGTGCTTGGATTTAATGTGAAATAAACGCCTTGATCATCAAGGCTAATGGCTTTGCCATATGTAGGTAAATTAACAACATTACTCGTCATAAAACCCCCTGTGCTTGACCCCAGCTTACAGCAAGCTAGGTTAAATAAAGTCTAGCCTAAAACGAAGCTTATCCAAGCGAAAAACAACAGGGGAATAACGGACTAATTCTATTAACTTGCGAAAAAATATCTTTATATTGGAAGTTAGTTTTGATAAATGGCATTAAGAGCCAGCTGACTACTTTTGCGTCCAACCGCCAGCAGCTTGATAATACCAACCACTTTGCGCCTTATCTATCCAGCGCCCAGCAAATGCATCTTGAATACTGCTACTCCATTCCGGATGTCCGTTGGCGACTGCAATTTCTTGATAAAGCTTACTGCGATCCGTATTTTCTGATGCAACCAATGCATTGATACCTTGCCTATCTTTTAGTGGCAATGCTTTAGCATCACGCACAGCAATCAAGCCATTACTCGTCAGACCAATCGCGCCGCTACCATAAAATGGTGCCAATTGCCCATGACGCGCTTGCATGCTGTTTTTTAATGCATTAATTGCAGGGGTATCAATTTCTATATTAGGTGCAGAATGGGCCACCTGCATTGTAAAGACAGCCATTACCGCCACTAGCAATTTAATCAATGTTTGAAATTTAATCCAAGTTAGCTTCATCATCATCCCTTTATTTATCTTGTGTTGGTGCTTCAGATGCTGCACTAGGCGCTTTGGCATCACCCTCTTTAATTTTCCACACATCATCAATAATTTGATCAGCAGCCTCTTGTGCAGCCGCTGCTGGAAAGTAGATATTAATGGTCACACATGCCGTTAATACGCCAGCCAATAACAATACCAGTATGCTCTTTTCCATTATTTTCCTTTTTACTTAACTATCACGTTAGTGTTGCTGTCCGTGATACGTTTAATCCTGCCCAATAAATCCGACAAGCTCACTTGCTTGTTGTAGCCATTCACATTAATCGCAGGAATACCACTGCCTTTAACGATTATATACCCGTCAGGCGTTGACGTAACACCGCCCATTTCACACATATCACCGCGCAATTTACAACTAATGCCTATCTTGTCGTAATTAAACTCATCAAAGAAACGTAAAAATGTGCGCTGTAATGCCGCAGCAGTGCCTTCTCCACCTAAAGCGGTAATATTCTCAACGGCGCGTTGTGATATTTGCAAAGAGGCATCGAATCGAACGGCCTTCCAATTTTCTAACTCTAGTCCTTTGACGTCACCATCTAACTTTCCTTCTATCGCACCAAAACGATAGGTTCGTGTTAGCACACCTAAATCTAATTTCCGCATTGTTAAATCAGCATACAGTCGCGTCACAACGCCCAACGGATCATCTATCCGCAAATTGTTCATGCCAACTATGCCATCAAACACCTTAAACGTCATCGCCCCATCCATATTTAATTGCTTATTGGCATACGTGACCAAAGGTATTTGCCCTGAAATATGGCCAGCCAGCGCAGGCCATCCAAGCGCTTTGGTAAACTGACTCAAATCAATTGGCGTTAAATCCATACGCAAATGCCAAAACCAGTTTTTACCTAGCCACGCTGCTGAAACGTCTTTAAAATTTAACGCGCCATCAAGCAAAGGCAACACCAACTCAGGCGTTGTTAGCGCATAACGATTAAGCTCGGCTTTTAAATTTGCTGCGCCCAATGGCAAATGTAATAAATTGCCGCTTTCATAAGCCAGTGAAATATTCTGCGCGACATCATAATCCCACGGAATGTTGGCATTGACATGACTAAATGCAAACTTACCATTTTGGTCTTCAATATTGGCGTCGATTAATTTCAATTCAAAATGAGCAGGCTGCGTATTTTTAATCTTAAATTGCCAATCAGCTTTACCAGAGACGGTTAGATTACCAAAAGCTGACTTCTCTAAAGTAGGCTTAAGTAATAAGGTATATAGCCCATTAAAATCAATTTGTTTCGCCGTAATTGTTGCATCAGTCAATTGCTTGGTTTTAGTATCAATAGCGGCACTTGCTTTTATTTCTCCAACGTCTTTAACAATTAAGCCTGCATTGCTAATCACTACTTGTCTTGCATCGATAAAACCATTCGCCGAAAAAGCACTGCCTGCATCGCCAAAATAAAAAGGCTGCCAAAACACTTCGCCTTTTTCCCAATTTAGCTGGCTATTCCAGTGCCAAGCAGCTTGCTTTTTCTCGGCCGTGAACTGTAAATCACCAATTAAACCTTCCCCCGCGTGCAAACCTTCTGCATCGCTAAATTTTGCCCCATTGAATAAAACATCTAAAGAAATTTGATTTGCTTGCTGCGCAATATGTAAAGAAAACGGAATGTCTATCACGGCGGAAGTCAGCTTGCCATCAAAGCAATCAATATAACCAAGTTGCTCACTAAACAAGGTGTCACACACCAGTTTAAATGGCGTAAAATCAGGTGCGGCAGCAGGTTTAACTGCTGCGGTTAAATTAAGCTTAGGCTTCTTGCCTTTTAAATCGACGTGTAATTTAGTATCTTTGAGCTGACCGACTGGCGCATCGACAGCGCCAATGTTAATTTCGATGCTAGAAACGGCAAACGCTGACTGACTCAATAAAATCAGAACAAACAACAATGCTTTGGGGAAAATGCCGAGGCTATTGTCTGCAACGGCCATACCACATCGCTTCTCTAAATAAAGCATAGCGGCAAAAGACATTAGCTAAGCGGGAAATACACCTGAAGAAAGATAGCGATCGCCACGGTCACACACAATGCTAACAATGACCGCATTTTCTACTGTCTTAGATAATTGTAGCGCCGCATATAGCGCACCGCCGCTGGATATCCCAGCAAAAATACCTTCTGTAGTTGCTAACTTTCTGGTGGTATTTTCTGCCTGTTGCTGATTAACATAAACCAATGAATCGACACGGCTTTTATCAAAAATTGTCGGCATATATTCTTCCGGCCATTTACGAATACCTGGAATGCGCGCACCATCCTCTGGTTGTACGCCAACAATTTGAATCGCTGGGTTTTGTTCTTTTAAAAAGCGCGAAGTACCCATAATTGTTCCAGTCGTGCCCATACTAGAAACGAAATGGGTCACTTTGCCTTCTGTATCACGCCAAATTTCAGGACCAGTGCCTTCGTAATGCGCTTGTGGATTGTCCATATTACTAAATTGATCTAATACAATGCCTTCACCTTCTGCTTGCATTTTCATCGCAACATCGCGTGCCAGCTCCATACTACCGTCAGCAGGTGTCAATACCAACTCCGCCCCATAGGCTTTCATGCTTTGTTGACGCTCGATGGTTTGATTTTCTGGCATGACTAAAATCATTTTATAACCGCGCATTGCTGCCACCATAGCTAATGCAATACCGGTATTGCCGCTAGTCGCTTCAATTAAGGTGTCGCCAGGTTGAATATCACCGCGTGCTTCGGCTCGCATAATCATGCTGTAAGCAGGCCTATCTTTTACTGAGCCAGCTGGATTATTCCCTTCTAGTTTCAACAAAATAGTATTGCTGGTTTTGCCCTGCATACGTTGCAAAGCAACCAGCGGCGTATTGCCAACAAAGTCGTTAATCGTTTTCATTATTTATTTAAATTCTATTTGTTTAATTTCGATAAGTAGATGGCATAAACTGCAAAAGCAGTGAAGCTAATCAAACCAAGCTGCGGTAATGTTAATCCTAAAAATGTCCAATCAATTGCGGCGCAGTCGCCCGTTCCGCGAAACACTAATTTAAGCGCTTTTTCTAATGGAAAATTCTCAAACATGTAATCAAAGCCGACACCACAATCGGCAATCATGCTTTCTTTATTCGCTTGTAAATACCAATGTCGAATCGCTACGCCAGCGCCACCCAAAGCAGTCAGAACTTGCAAACCTGTAAATAGTTTCGTTAGCATCATCTTCGGTGGAATAAAGGCTGCAATTAAAAACAAAACGCCTAAGCTCATAAAAATAATGCGCTGTGAAATGCACAGCGGACATGGCTCTAAGTTGTATTGTGTTTGAATCACCAATGCTAAGGCCACAATAAAAAAGCAGCTTACAAAACCAAACAAATAACCTGTTTTTCCTTTTAACGTTTCACTTATTTTTTTCTGCATGCAATTTCCTCATTAATGGTTAAACAGTCTTCGTATTTATCGAATTGTAATAGATAATAAACCCTATGGCAGATTATGACAGCGTTAGCCCGCAAAAAATTCCTCAGCAAATACTCTCGGTCAGTGAGTTAAATCGATTAGCACGCGATGTATTACAAGCGAGTTTTCCGTTATTTTGGGTCTCTGGTGAAATATCCAATTTAACCCGCGCCACGAGTGGTCACTGGTACTTTTCACTAAAAGATGCCAGCGCTCAAGTGCGCTGCGTGATGTTTAAAGGCCGTAATAGTTATGTCGATTTTATTCCGCGTGAAGGCGATAAAATTGAAGCGCGTGCTACCGTTACTTTATATGAAGCACGCGGTGATTTTCAGCTGACCATAGAGTTTTTGAGGCAAGCTGGCTTAGGTGATTTATTTGAAGCTTTTGAGCAATTAAAACGCAAACTGCAATTTCAAGGTCTATTTGATGCAGATCGCAAGCAGGTAATTCCAAGATATGCCAAAACCATTGGCATCGTCACTTCCCCAGATGCCGCGGCTTTGCGCGATGTGCTGACAACGCTCAAACGACGCAATCCAAACACGCAAGTGATTATTTACCCAACGCCCGTACAAGGCAAAGGTGCGGCAGAAAAAATCGCTAGTGCCATTAATAAAGCCAACGAACGACAAGAGGTCGACACGCTCATTGTTTGTCGTGGCGGCGGCAGTATTGAGGATTTATGGCAGTTCAACGAAGAGATTGTTGCACGCGCAATTGCAGGCTGTCGCATTCCAACCATTAGCGGCGTTGGACATGAAACTGACTTTACCATTTGTGATTTTGTCGCTGATGTGCGCGCAGCAACACCAACTGCAGCAGCCGAGCTTGCGTGTCAAGATAGTAGCCATTTAAAACAAAAGCTGAGCAATCTTTATCAGCAATTAAATCGGCAAATGCAGTTAAGTTTAAATCAACGCTCGCAGCGATTAGACTTTTTAGCGCAACGCCTTATTTCACCCGCGCAAAAACTAAAAAACCAAATTGAATATATTCAACAGCTACAAAGTCGACTAAACTATGCGAGCAAGCAAATATTGCAAAAGCACCAACAACATTATAAACAGCTTAAAATTAGTATTGAACAACTGAGTCCACAAGCGGTGCTTGCTAGAGGTTATGCCATAGTGTCACATGATCATAAAGCGATTACAGATAGCAAACAGTTACAGCTTGGGCAAACCCTGCAGATTCAATTACATGTTGGCGAATTAGAAGCGAACGTTACCAAAAAATCTTAGGCGCATTCATGACATCCATGCAAAACGATTCATCAAACTCACAGACCTCAGCACTCGCTTTAGCTGCATTAGGCGTTGTATTTGGTGACATTGGCACCAGCCCACTGTATACCTTAAAAGAAGTTTTTTCCTCCAGCCATCACCCCATTGCGCATACGGCTGGCAATGTTTACGGGATCTTATCGCTCATCACTTGGGCGCTTATTTTAATTGTATCGATTAAATATATTGTTTTCATCATGCGTGCAGACAACCGTGGTGAAGGCGGCATTATGGCTTTACTCGCTCTAGCCAGCCGTCATGCAGCAGAAGGCAGTAAGAAAAGACGCAGAATCATGTTGTTGGGTATTTTGGGCGCCTGTATGTTTTATGCAGACGGTATGATTACGCCTGCCATTTCAGTACTATCTGCCGTTGAAGGTTTAGAAATTGCAGCGCCAACCCTGCATGAGTTTATTGTTCCAATCACACTCATTGTGTTATTCACTTTGTTTTTTGTGCAAAGCAAAGGCACCGCCTTAGTTGGTGCTTTTTTTGGGCCTATCATGTTACTTTGGTTTGGCACACTTGGCGTTTTAGGCATCATCAATATTGCTCATGATGTCACTATTTTACATGCTCTTAATCCAGCCTATGCCTTTTACTTTTTTGCTAACTCGCCTTGGCTTGCTTTCGGCACACTTGGTGCAGTGGTATTAGCGGTCACTGGCGCAGAAGCGCTATATGCCGACATGGGGCATTTCGGTCGCTATCCCATCCGTTTGGTCTGGTTTGGCTTTGTTCTACCCGCATTGTTACTCAATTATTTTGGACAAGGTGCTGCCATTTTGCATAATGCTGAAGCTCTTCAAAATCCCTTTTATTTCTTAGCGCCTAAATGGGCGTTATTCCCTTTAATTGTCCTTGCCACACTTGCAACGGTGATCGCCTCACAAGCGGTAATTACTGGTGCATTTTCAGTCTCACGGCAAGCACTACAAATGGGATTTATTCCTCGCATGTTCATCCAACACACCTCAGAAAGCACGCAAGGGCAAATCTATATGCCGCGCGTCAACTGGGGCTTAATGGTCGCCACCATGCTATTAGTCATCACCTTTGGCAGCTCTGATAATTTAGCTGCCGCTTATGGTATTGCCGTGACGGGCGACATGATTATTACCAGCTTATTAGCGGCCATTGTTTTTCATGAGGTATGGAAATGGAGCAAATTGCGCACAGGTATACTCGTTATGCTATTTCTCATCATTGATTTAGCTTTCTTTAGCGCCAATATTTTAAAAATTCCAGATGGCGGCTGGATTCCGTTACTCATCGGCGTCATTATTTTTACGTTAATGCTGACATGGAAAACGGGCCGCACATTACTGTACAGCCGACTAAAACATGACGATATTCAAATCGCACCATTTATTGACTCCATTGATGCAGAACCACTTTCCCGCGTTGAAGGTACTGCCGTTTTTCTAACACCTAATGCGGATGGTATTCCACGCGCGCTGTTGCATAATATTAAGCATAATAAAGTGTTGCATGAAAAAATCGTTATCCTCACCGTGCGCTTCTTGGATTACCCTCACACAAGCGTAGAGGAACGTCTTGTCGTCGAAACCCTGCCACACGGATTCTATCGTGTCATTATCAATTATGGCTTTATGGATGAGCCTGATTTACCAAGAGAATTGGTGAATTGTTATATGCAAGGTTTAGACTTGAAACCTATGGAAACTTCATACTTTATTGGCAAAGACATCCTGATTACCCACGGTCGCTTAGGCATGTCATTGTGGCGTAAAAAAATATTCGCGGTGTTATTTCGTTCCGCTGAAACCATTACCAACCAACTAAAACTACCGCCTAATCGTGTGGTCGAATTAGGCGCTCAAGTAAAATTTTAATAAATGCTTCAACCAATGACTAAAACCATGCGTTAATATAATTTGTTATTGAGTGCTGTATGATTGATAAAGCATACAAATTAAACCTTCAGATATTAAGGACGGAGCAATGAAAAAAATCATTTCTATTTTAGTCGCATCATTAAGCCTGCAGCTAAGTGGTTGCGCAACAACAACCAATAGCGGCGCATCAGGTGTAACTCGCTCACAATTCTTACTCATGCCTGCATCGCAAGTAGATCAAATGTCGGCACAGGCCTACTCTCAAACATTAACGGAAGCAAAACAGAAATCAACGCTGAATGTAGATAAAGCGATGTATAACCGCGTTAATACCATTTCGCAACGTTTGATTGCGCAAGTTGGTGTGTTTCGACCTGATGCAAAAGCATGGGCTTGGGAAGTCAACGTTGAAAAGAATGACCAACTCAATGCTTATTGCATGCCTGGCGGAAAAATCATGGTTTATTCTGGACTTGTTGAAAAAATCAAAGCAACCGATGATGAGCTCGCCGCTGTGATTGGTCATGAAATTGCCCACGCCTTACGTGAACATGGCCGTGAACGTATGTCACAAGCCTATGTGCAACAATTTGGCTTGCAAGCACTCGCTGCCTTTGTCGGTGATGGCGTTGCTGGTGCCGCTACCATGCAGGGCGCTGGCTTAGGCAGCCAACTGTTTTTTGCTCTGCCAAACGGCCGCGAGCAAGAGCGCGAATCAGATAGAATTGGCTTAGAATTAGCCGCCCGTGCAGGTTACAACCCAGATGCTGCTGTTACACTTTGGCAAAAAATGAGCGCAGATAATACTGGCGCACCACCAGAATTTTTAAGCACTCACCCTGCCAGTGAAAACCGTATTGCTGACTTAAAAGCACTCGCGCCAAAAGTTCGCCCTTTGTATCTAGCGGCAAAACGTAAGTAATCAATTAACATTAATTTAAAAATGCGTGCATGAATAGTGTACGCATTTTTTGTTTTTTGGGTAGAAACAGAGTTTAGGTTAAAATAGCGCCTTTGCGATTACGCACTATTATTTACGCTCTGTTATTAAAGTCATTTTATTTATTTGGAAACTCTTATGGACTCACGTCAAAGCATTATTGAAGCGGCTTTTGAAGACCGCGCTAACATTAACCCAGCGAATGCCACTGCCGAAATCAAATCGACTGTTGAAAGCGTATTAGCTGATTTAGATTCAGGCAAATTACGTGTTGCTTCTCGTATTGGCGATACGCAAAACTGGGAAGTGCATCAATGGTTGAAAATGGCGGTGTTATTGTCTTTCCGTCTTGAAGATAATGTATTGTTGAGCGACGGCGTTGCTAAATATTATGACAAAGTGCCAACTAAATTTGCTAACTATTCTGAGCAAGACTTTAAAGATGGCGGCTTCCGTGTCGTGCCAAATGCGGTCGCACGTCGTGGTTCATTTATTGGTAAAAATGCGGTATTAATGCCTTCATACGTCAACATTGGCGCTTATGTTGGTGAAGGCACGATGGTCGATACATGGGCAACCGTAGGTTCTTGCGCACAAATTGGTAAAAATGTGCATCTATCTGGCGGTGTTGGCATTGGTGGCGTTTTAGAGCCATTGCAAGCTGGCCCAACGATTATTGGCGATAACTGCTTTATTGGTGCGCGTTCAGAAGTGGTTGAAGGTGTGGTAGTTGAAGATAATAGCGTGATTTCAATGGGCGTTTACATTGGTCAATCGACTAAAATTTATGACCGCGAAACAGGCACAGTGACTTACGGACGTATTCCAGCTGGCTCAGTTGTAGTTTCAGGCAATCTGCCTTCTAAAGATGGTAGCTACAGTCTTTACTGTGCAGTTATCGTGAAAAAAGTAGATGCAAAAACACTCGGTAAAGTAGGTATTAACGAACTGTTACGCGGCATTTAATTGCCAATCGTTATCAACACAGGGGTTATGCGCCCCTGTTGTTTTAACAGCATTGATTTAACAAAGCTGTTTTAACTGAGTTATTTAGCCAAGCCTTCCTTCCCGTTTATGTAGCCAGTCATCAACTGGCAAGCAGTGATTGAGTGTAAATGATTAAATGAAATAAATGGCATTGCATTACGACATCGGGCTCATCCTAATTTCCATCATCGCGACTACCGTCGCTATATTCATTGCTTTTGGGTTTGTGGATAAGATTACCCAATCGCCTAGTAAGCTCGACGATTCGACTATTTTTATTTTGCCTGTTGTTGCAGGCACAGCGCTTTGGGCGAATCATCTATTCACTTTTTTTAGCACGCATACCAATAGCAGTTTCAACCTTTCTTGGCCGCTATTCATCACTTGGTTATTCGCCATCATGATTGCGATTTGCTTTGTCACTGTTGTGATGATGCTAGCACCAAAGGCACGCTATTTTATAGCTGGAGGCGCTCATACCAGCATTTGCACATTTGGCCTTTTTTATACCAGTAATCTAGCGATTAATGGCATGCAAAGGACGCAAATCGATCCATTAATGTCCATCATAGTAACGGTGATTGTGATGGCGATAATGACGGCGATATTAATGATTGCTTATTGGCTGAAAAACTATATAGGAAAAAATGATACGCCAATCAAAATCACATTAGCGGCTGGCATCAGCACCATCATCCTTAGCATTCACTTTGCTTTTTACAGCGTTTTTACCCAATCTATTGATAGACTATCCACACCTGAATCGCTGACTGGGTTCAAAATAGCAACGATTGCAATTACGCTTGGCTTACTCAGTTTGCTAATAATGATCTTTATGTTTTTCTTACTGTATGAGCGATATGGAAAAAACGTATTCAAAATCGCTGGTACGTTTCGCCCAGTATCAGCTAATCAGTTTGATAAAAACAATCTTAGCGATCCGCTGACCAAGTTACCTAATCGCAGAGCATTCGAATCTCATTTGCGGTCTGCAGAAAAACGCTGCGTTCGTAACGGCAATGCTTTTGCTGTGGCGTATATCGATTTAGATGCATTCAAACCCATTAACGACACTTATGGTCATCATGTCGGCGATACTGTGCTAACCAAGACCGCAGAAAGACTGAATGCGGCTATTCGCGGTTGTGATTTTGTGGCGCGTATTGGCGGTGATGAGTTTGTGGCGATTTTAGAAGAAATTGATTCGGATGATGATATTCGACCTGTTGTTTCACGTATTGTGACTTCGATTAAAGAGCCTTATTTTATCGATCACCTCAATATTGAACTTTCATGCTCGGTCGGGATTGCGATTTATCCTAAAGATAATCAAGGCAATAAACTATTAGTTAACGCCGATGCGGCGATGTATAAGGCAAAAGACCAAGGTAAAAATCAATACAAATTCTACGATGAAGAAATTGAATCAGCCAATATATTAATGCAAAATTTGCAACGCGATTTAACGCAAGCGGTGAAAAATAAAGAGTTCTCGATTGCGTATATGCCAAAGCTCAATTGCAAAACAATGGTCGCTATTGGCGCAGAGGCTTTGATTCGCTGGGATCACCCAACAAAAGGTGAGATATTACCTAATGCCTTTTTAGGCGTTGCCGAACAATGTGGATTAATTCAAGAGATTAACAATTGGGTCGTAGATGAGTGCTGTCGCACCTTAGTGAAGGCAAGAGAGGTTGGCTTAGATTTAAATATTTCCGTGAACCTTTCAAGTTATCAATTCCGCGATGCGAATCTCGTGCAAGAAATTGTTAAAACAATTAAAAATCATGAACTACATCCCAATTGCCTGTCATTCGAAATTAAAGAAATGGCAGCCATTAATAATCAAGAACAGTTCAAAGACCTGCTCAGCACATTTAAAGCAGCAGGCATTAAAGTTATCCTCGATGATTTTGGTTTATTGCCGGTCAGCCTGACTTATTTACTCGATTTAGATATTGATGAAATTAAAATTGATAAATCGTTTATTGCCATGATTAATAAAGATGACGGTGCTAAAGCACTGATTGATGCGGTGTTTAAACTCACGCATGCGCTAGGTTTTCAGGTGACGGCAGAAGGTATTGAAGATAAGGCGCAACAAGAGACCATTATCAAATTGGGCTGTGATTTTATGCAAGGCTACTTATTCACTAAACCGGTTAAACAAGATGAGTTGCTTGTTTTATATAAAAAGCTGCAATACAAGCAACTACAAATTGATTTTGATATGCCAATAACAACAACCAAAAAAGCTTAACTGCACAGGTATGGTATGAGCTGTTAAAATGACAGCTAAATCACTTAATCGCAACAAAATATCAACATGAAACTCTACGGCATTCCTAATTGCAGCACGGTCAAAAAAGCCCGTGTTTGGTTAGATGAAAACAATATTAGTTATACTTTCCACGACTTTAAAAAACTAGGAGTTACGCAAGCCACATTGGAGCAATGGTTAACGCAACAACCATGGGAGAAGCTGGTGAATCGCGCTGGCATGACTTGGCGCAATCTCAGCGATGAGCATAAAGCGAGTATCATCGATAATGCCAGTGCATCTGCGTTGATGTTGGAGAAAACATCGGTGATTAAACGCCCTATTTTAGAAAAAAATAACGAAATCTTATGTCTTGGCTTTAATGAAGACAATTACGAAGAGACGCTTAAAAGAGAGACGTAAATGACCAAAACACTAGACCTAGCCATTGATTTACTTTCACGCAGTTCGGTTACGCCGGACGATAAAGGCTGCCAAGAAACCATGATTGCGCGCCTAGAACCGCTCGGTTTTAAGATTGAGCGTATGCGCTTTGGAAAAGTGGATAATTTTTATGCGCGCCGTGGCACAACTGATCCGCTATTGGTTTTTGCAGGCCATACCGATGTGGTGCCAACAGGCCCGCTAGAAAAGTGGCATACGCCGCCATTTGAGCCAACCATTAAAGACGGCGTTTTGTATGCACGCGGTGCTGCAGATATGAAAACATCCCTAGCCGCTTTTGTCACCAGCATAGAGGAGTTTGTCGCAGAAAATCCAGACCATAACGGTTCGATTGGTTTATTGATTACTTCTGATGAAGAAGATGTGGCGATTGATGGCACGGTTAAAGTGGTCGAAGCCTTAAAAGAGCGTGGTGAGCTCATTGATTATTGTATTGTTGGTGAACCAACTTCTAATAAAGTGGTGGGCGATATGATTAAAAATGGCAGACGCGGTTCATTGTCTGGCAAGCTGATTGTGAAAGGCATTCAAGGCCACATTGCGTATCCACATTTAGTCAAAAATCCAATACACATGGTTGCGCCTGCAATCAAGGACATGGTTGATACGGTGTGGGACGAAGGTAACGAATATTTTCCAGCAACTTCTTGGCAAATTAGTAATATCAATGGCGGCACAGGCGCGACCAATGTAGTGCCAGGTGAAGTGGAAATCTTATTCAATTTTAGATTTTGCACAGCCAGTACGGAAGCTAGCTTAAAAGAACGTGTGTTTGCGATTTTTGATCAACATGAATTAGATTACAGCATTGATTGGGAATACTCACCGCCTTATATCACACCGCGCGGCAATTTATCAGACGCCATCTCTGAAGCCATTCAAGAAAGCTATGGCGTAACACCTGAGTTATCGACAACAGGCGGCACATCCGATGGACGCTTTATTGCAGACATTTGCAAGCAAGTCATCGAATTTGGCCCATTGAACGCGACTATTCATAAATTAAATGAATGTGTTGCCGTAGCGGATATTGAACCGCTCAAAGAAACTTATAAAAAGACCATGGAAAAACTATTAGCATGAGCAACCCAATCAAGTTAGCGGAAGAGTTGTCCACGGTTCGTGACTGGATACGCTATGCGGTCAGCCAGTTTGAAGCATCGGATATTTTTTATGGCCATGGCGCAGACAATAGTTATGATGAAGCGGTTTGGCTCATCATGAGCGGCTTGCATCTACCAATGGAAACCTTAGATAACTTCTTAGATGCCGCAATTACTACGGCAGAACGTAAGCATCTTGCCTATTTAATAGAGCAACGTGTCACCAAACATATTCCAACAGCTTATTTGGTACGTGAAGCTTGGTTACATGACTATAAGTTTTATGTCGATGAGCGCGTCATTGTGCCGCGCTCGTTTATTGCCGAGTTACTACTAGATGATAGTTTAAATGCTTGGATTGAATATCCTGAAATGATTGAAAATGCCGCCGATATTTGTACAGGCAGTGGCTGTTTAGGCATTTTACTGGCGCATGCATTTCCATCAGCTGCGGTTGATGTCATTGATATTTCGCCTGATGCAATTGCAGTGAGTAATATCAATATCGCAAACTATGGTTTAGAAAAGCAAGTCACCGCAATACAGTCTGATATGTTTAGCGCATTAGTCGGAAAAACGTATGACGTCATCATCAGCAACCCACCTTATGTCGATGCGCCCAGCATGGCAACACTGCCAACCGAATATCGCAATGAGCCACAACTGGCATTAGGCAGTGGTGATGCAGGATTAGATCACACTCATACGATTTTGCGCGAAGCGGCTAATTACTTAAGTGATGACGGTGTTTTGATTGTCGAAATTGGCCACAATCGAGATGCGCTGTTAGAAGCTTACCCTGACGTATCCTTTATTTGGTTAGATACTAGCGGTGGCGACCAATTTGTGTTTTTGCTAACCAAAGCACAACTACTTGCCATCTAAGCAAGTAGTTTAGGTTTAACCTCTAATTCGACGGTTTTTAGCAGGCTTTCTTTTTTCGCCTGTTGTTGTACGTGTTCTTGAGCCCTGTTTACGATTTTCGTCTGTTTTGCGTTCACTTGTTTTACGCTCGCCTGTTTTATGTTCCACAGTTTGACCATCGACCGTTCTTTCTTTTGGCTGATGCTCTAACACACCACCACGACGCTTGCGCACCTTTGGGGTAAATACAGTCGTTACTTTATCTTTTTCTCGCTGATTAAGCTGTCTTGGAGGCGCTTTTGGCACTTCTAAACCAGCCCATTCCATTAAGCCTGTCACTTGTTTGGTGTCCAGTTTTAACATACCGCCACGTTTTACGCGTGATGGTAAAGTCACAGGGCCAAAACGTACGCGCATTAGACGGCTCACTGGCATTTGAAACGCTTCAAATAAACGACGCACTTCGCGGTTTCTGCCTTCACGCAAAATCACTTGATACCAATGATTAGCCCCTTCGCCACCTTGCGCAACTATCGAGTCAAATGCAGCAGGACCATCTTCCAACTCAATACCTTGCTTCAGCATATCAATCTGTTCATCTGTCAATTCGCCAAACACACGCACTGCATATTCACGTTCTACTTCATAACGCGGATGCATAAATCGATTCGCCAACTCACCTGAAGTAGTAAAAATCAACAAACCAGAGGTATTCATATCCAGACGTCCAATGGCAATCCATTTGGCGTCCTTAATGCGAGGCAATTTATCAAACACACTGGCACGACCTTCAGGATCATCGGCACTGACGATTTCATCATCAGGCTTATGATAAATTAACACTTGTGGCAACTCAGGCGTAAAGGATAAGCGTATAGGACGATTGTCGACTTTTATTTCATCATACTTAGTCACGCCAGCACCTAGCTGTGCCACCACGCCATTGACCATGACGCGACCGCTTTCAATTAACTTTTCCATATCACGGCGTGAGCCTAAACCAGCCATCGCGAGTAATTTATGCAAGCGCTGAGCGGGTTCCTGCGCTGCAGCTTCGTCGGATACTGGTCTGCGTACAGCTTGTTTATCTTGTGGTTTTTTAAACGGTCTGGCCATGAAAGGAACTTAATAATGAGTAATAATCGGTAAGTGTGTGATTTTACAGCAACTACTGACTTCCGACTAAATATTCTAATACTTAGCTTGGGTACAAAACTAAGTATCGAGTGGAATTTCGCTTTGTGCAAAGTCTTCAAATGGCGGCAATTCAGCAAGCGAGCGCAAATTAAGGTCATCTAAAAAATGTTTAGTAGTGGCATAAAGTGATGGTCGCCCAGGCACTTCTCTTTGTCCAACAACGTCTATCCAATCGCGTTCTATCAATTGACGCATCACATTCGGATTAACCGTTACCCCGCGAATATGCTCAATATCACCGCGAGTGACTGGCTGGCGGTATGCAATAATCGCTAAGGTTTCCATCACTGCTCGTGAATATTTTGGCTGACGCTCTGGGTTCAATCTTGCAATAAAAGCACTCAATTCTGGCTTGGCTTGAAAGCGATAACCGGTTGCCACTTGCACTAGCTCTAAAGTTTTATCTTCCCAATCCTGTTTTAGCTCATCTAACAACATTCTCAAGGTTGCGCGCTCCATGCGTCCCGCAAATAACTTCAACAAATCATCCAAACCCAATGGCTGCCCTGCTGTTAACAAAGCCGCTTCTAAGATTTGTTTCATTTCAGTAATATTTTCTGGCTCTCTCATTCAGCATGACTCACTTGCAAATAAATGGTTGAAAATGCCGCTTGTTGAGTAATTTTAATCAGCCCTTCTTTCGCAAGCTCTAAAATAGCTAAGAAATTAACCACCAATTTTGCCAATCCACCTTCGTTTAAATCGAATAGCTGAGAAAACTCACACATCCCATCGGTCTGCAAACGACGCAACACCGAACTCATGTGCTCACGCACAGAAAGCTCTGCGCGGCCTAATTTGTGATGCGAGGTTAATTTAGCCCGTTTCAGCACATTGCGCCAAGCTTCAACCAACTCATCCACACTCACTTCTGGTGGTTTGATATCAGCAATATGTTGATAATAAGCATCAGCAACTTGAAATTGCTCGCCCACTTTAGGCATGTCGTCTAATTTTTGAGCTGCCAACTTAATCGCTTCATACTCCATCAAGCGACGGACTAGCTCTGCACGTGGATCATCTTCATCTTCAATAGCTTCTGGTTTCGGCAATAGCATGCGCGACTTAATTTCAATCAGCATCGCAGACATCAGTAAATAATCAGCTGCCAACTCAAGTTTAATGGCTTTCATTTTCTCGACATACTGCATATATTGCATCGTCAGTTTTGACATTGGGATATCTAAAATATCGAGATTATTCTTACGGATAAGGTAAAGCAATAAGTCTAGCGGACCTTCAAAAGACTCTAAATAGACTTCCAAGGCATCAGGCGGAATATACAAATCGTGCGGCAGCTCATACAGCGCTTCGCCATTGATTTTAATGTCCGATGTGGTGATTAACAAAACAATCCCTTATAACAGTTTGCCTTTAACAAACCACATCATATAGCACTTTTAGTAAAGATAAAACACTAAATAGGCTAAACCAACCAATTTAGCTAGCTGTAATCTAAACCCATCACATCCCGCACATCGCGCATGGTCTCACGCGCGAGTTTACGGGCTTTTTCACAACCTTCTGACACGATATTTTTAACCAAAGTTGGGTCTTCTGCATATTGTGCTGCACGCTCTTGAATCGGTTTCAACTCTTTTAATACACCATCAATCACTGGTTGCTTACATTCGATACAGCCAATGGAGCCTGATTTACAGCCCATTTGTACCCAATCTTTAATGTTGTCATCAGAATAGATTTCATGCAATTGCCATACTGGGCAATTGGCTGGATCACCTGGATCAGTACGTCTTACCCGAGCTGGGTCGGTTGGCATGGTTCTGATTTTCTTGGTAATGTCTTCTGGCGATTCGCGCAGAGAAATCGTATTGTTATATGATTTAGACATTTTCTGCCCATCCAAGCCTGGCATTTTTGAAGCGGGCGTTAATTTGTAATCAGGCTCAATCAAGATGATTTTACCGCCACCCTCAAGATAACCAAGCAAACGCTCTTTGTCACCCATACTCATGCCTTGCTGCTCTTCAATTAATGCTCTGGCCGACTCTAATGCTTCTTCGTCACCACTTTCTTGATAAGCATTGCGCAATTCGTTGTATAAAGCGCCACGTTTGTTGCCTAATTTCTTAATGGCAGATTCTGCTTTCTCTTCAAAGCCTTTTTCTTTGCCGTAAATATGGTTAAAGCGGCGAGCAATTTCGCGCGTAAATTCTATATGTGGAATCTGATCTTCGCCAACGGGCACTTGCGTGGCTTTGTACATCAAAATATCGGCGCTTTGTAAAAGCGGATAACCTAAAAAGCCATAAGTCGATAAATCTTTACTGCTTAATTTTTCTTGCTGATCTTTATAAGTCGGCACTCGCTCTAACCAACTGAGCGGCGTAATCATGGATAATAAAGTATGTAATTCAGCATGCTCAGGCACTTTAGACTGGATAAACACGGTCGCGCTAGCTGGGTCAACGCCTGCCGCGAGCCAATCAATCACCATTTCCCACACACTTTCCTCAATAATTTCTGGCGTATCGTAGTGTGTAGTCAAAGCATGCCAATCAGCAACAAAGAAAAAGCACTCATGCTCATGCTGCAAGCGTAGCCAATTTTTCAGTACGCCGTTGTAATGTCCAAGATGTAAACTACCTGTTGGGCGCATGCCCGATAAAACGCGTTCAACCGCCATGAATTAACCTAATGTGGATAAATAATTTAAAGATAATGCCATTATACAAATAATTATTAAGCAAAGATGCTTAATATCAACCGCGCAAAGAAATCAATCATCGGCGAAATAATTTTGCCTAGTATGCCTGTAAACAATAATGCGATTAAAATAATGAAGCCATAACGCTCTATCTGAGAAAATTTCATGGCTAAATGCATCGGCAATAAACTGACGGCAATGCGCCCGCCATCTAATGGTGGTAATGGCAATAAATTTAACACCATTAACACCAAGTTAATCATGATGCCAACTTTGCTCATTTCAAGCAAAAAGAAAGCGGCGACTTCTGGCGCGCTAGCCGAATATTTAAGCACCAAAACCCAAAAAATTGCCATGATAAAGTTAGACGCTGGCCCTGCGGCAGCTACCCACAGCATATCTTTTTTAGGATTGTTTAAATTAGCAAAGTTAACCGGCACAGGCTTAGCCCAACCAAATAAAATACCGCCTAACATCAAGGTGAGCGCAGGTAATAAAATAGTACCGATTGGGTCTATATGTTTAATCGGATTCAATGTAATCCGTCCCAATTTTTCCGCTGTTAAATCGCCAAAATATTTTGCTATATAACCATGCGCCGCCTCATGTACGGTGATTGCAAAAATAATCGGGATAGCCGACACGGCAATTTTTTGTATTAAGGTTAATTCCATGATTTCATTATTTCTATTTTATAGTCCAAATGGTGACGCGTCTGCCACGCCTTGCCGTATCAATTGTGGGGTCTGTTCAGTCAAATCAATGACAGTGGTAAAACCGATATGATGAATTTCAGAATCAATCACCAAATCCAGCTGATGTTCTAATTTATCACGAATTTCCCAAGCAATGTTCATTGGCTCTTCATCACCAATCTGCAATGTCATACTCAACATCGGTTCGCCCAACTCATCTAAAATCGCTTGTACAACTTGATGATTGGGTACGCGAATACCAACAGCGCTGCGCTTAGGATGCTGCAAGCGCTTTGGCACTTCTTTGGTCGCGTTTAAGATAAAAGAGTAGGCGCCCGGTGTATTGGCTTTTAATAAGCGAAACTGGGTATTGTCTACTTTGGCATAAGTAGCCAACTCGCTAAGATTGCTACAGACTAACGTGAACAGTTGCTTATCATCGACTTGTCGAATCTGACGTATGCGATCTTGCGCCTCTTTATTGCCCAACATGCAACCAAAGGCATAGCTTGAATCGGTTGGATACGCAATGACACCACCATCACGCAATATTTCTACGGTATGTTTGATGAGTCTTGCTTGCGGGTTTTCCGCATGAATAACAAAATATTGCGCCATGATAAATGATTAAATCGCTAATGTAAGACTCATAAAGTTTAAAGGCTTGTACTGATTCAATTTAAACACCGCGCCTCTTCCCAACCTTGCCAAACAGGAACGCAATTGGCTGGCAGCTCGGCGATGCGCCCCATTGCCATATAAGACATGCCAGGGCCATGAAAGTCTGAGCCAAGCGAAGACTTTAAACTAAATTGATGGGCGATTTTGGCAAATTGGGTATATTGCGGTGGCGTGTGGCTACCTGTCACCACTTCTATCGCTTCACCCCCACACATTCTAAACTGATGCATTAATAGAGGCATATTGGTTCGACCCAAATCATAACGGCCTGGATGTGCGATAACGGCGACACCTCCGCTGTCTTTGATCAACGTAACCGCTTCTTCCAACGTCATCCACTCATGCTCAACAAAGCCTGGCTTGCCTTTTACCAAGTATTTTTTGAACACGGTTTTAACATCTTTAACATAACCAGCTTCGACTAAAAAACGGGCAAAATGGCTGCGGGTCATGATGCTATTGCCAGCAATCGCTTGCGCGCCTTCAAAACTACCTTCAATGCCGACTTTCTCTAACCCTTCCGCCATTAATTTTGCACGGTCTAATCGCCCCTGTTTAACGGCATCTAAGGCTGTTTTTAGTGGCGCATAGTCAGGACTAACCTTTAAACCCACAATATGTAAGGTACGCTTTTTCCATGTCACTGAGATTTCAACACCATTAATAAACTGCATACCGTGTTGCTCAGCGGCTTTACGTGCGCGGCTCAAACCACCCATATCATCATGATCGGTTAGCGCCAATACTTTCACGCCTTGCGCGTGCGCATACGCAACAAGCTCTTCTGGTGAATATAATCCGTCAGAAATGGTAGAATGGCAATGTAGATCGATAGTAGCAGGCATTAAAACTTAACATTAAATGATGTTTATATTTTACGTCATCCTAGTGCTTATTCCTATCGTTGTAACCGTAACTGCCCTAAACATGGGTTAATGAAAAAGCGAAAGTCAGTATGAAAGTATTTTTTGATTTATTCCCAGTCATCTTATTTTTTATCGGTTTTAAGCTATACGATATCTTTATTGCAACCGCAATTGCGATTGGCGCAACCATTGCAATGATTATTTATAGCAAACTGCGTCATGGCAAAGTCGAAAAGATGCTGATGACTAATGGCGTGATTATTTCACTTCTTGGCGGCATCACACTGTTATTGCATGACAAAACTTACATCATGTGGAAACCAACCGTTTTGTATTGGTTAATGGCGGCCGCATTACTCATTTCCAATCTATTTTTCAAGAAAAACTTAATTCAACAAATGATGGGTAAAATGCTCAATCCACCTGCACATGTGTGGCAAAAACTTAATTGGCTTTGGATAGCGTTTTTAATTGTGCTTGGATTTGTTAATATCTATGTTTTCAAACATTACAGCGAAGACACTTGGGTTAACTTTAAACTGTTTGGCGTTACGTCAATGATGTTTGTCTTTATGATTGCGCAAACACTCGCACTCAAAGACTATTTAATAGAGCCCGTAGAAGGTCAAAAGTAAGGATAGATGATGTGGTACGCCATTATTGCGGAAGATACGCCAAATAGTCTTGAAAAGCGCATGCAAGCACGAGCCGCCCACATAGCGCGTTTGACCGCGTTGCAAGACGCTGGGCAATTACTGTTAGCTGGGCCTTTTCCAACGATTGATAGCATCGACCCAGGATCAGCGGGTTTCTCTGGTAGCTTAATCGTTGCAGAGTTTAACAACCTCAATGCTGCACAAGCATGGGCAGATGCAGATCCTTATGTGGCAGCAGGCGTTTATAATCAAGTGACAGTGAAACCTTTTCGAAAAACATTACCCTAAGACTTAACGCTTAATATAATGACACATTTGATTGATACGATTAAAGAGAGGCTGACTGTTTTCAACCCAATCACACTAGAGATTGAAGATAACAGCGCAGCGCATGCAGGACATTCAGGCAATACTGGCGGTGGGCATTTTACGCTTAAAATCGCTAGCTCGCATTTTTCACAAAAATCGCAGATAATGCGACATCGTTTAATCTATCAAGCGCTTAATGACTTAATTCCGCAACAAATTCATGCGATAAGCATCATTGCAATTTCGCCAACCGACCCCAGATAAGAATCGTAGTTACTTTTAACAATTAAGGAAGCTCATGAAAATGAACAAATTATTAATCTCAGTAGCAGCTTTCACTGCACTTTCGTTGTCTGCTACTGTTTATGCAGCAGATCCAGCAACTGTTAATGGCAAGCCCATTAAACAGTCATGGGTTGATTTCATCATGAAAGACGCTCAAGAACGTGGTCAAAAAGGTGAAGGCTTGAAAAATGCCGTGCTGAATGAATTGATTGGCTCTGAATTAGCTTATCAAGAAGCATCAAAAAAAGGCTTTGATAAAAGATCAGATATTAAAATTGCAGCAGAAATCGGTGAGCGCAAATTGGTTGTGAATGCTTTTTTAGCTGACTATATGGACAAAAATCCAGTTTCAGATGCTGATACTAAAGCTGCTTACGAGCAATATAAAAAAGAAATTGGCGATAAAGAATATAAAGCGCAGCATATTTTGGTCAAAACTGAAGCAGAAGCCAATGACGTGTTAGCGCAATTGAATAAAGGTGGCGATTTTACGAAACTAGCAAAAGAGAAATCAATCGACCCAGGTTCTAAAGACAATGGCGGCGACTTAGGTTGGTTCTCTCCAGCCGGCATGGTGCCAGAGTTTGGTGACGCAGTATCAACACTTAAAAAAGGTGCAACAGTTGCTGCACCCGTGCAAACACAATTTGGCTGGCATGTTATTAAACTTAATGACAGCCGCGCAGCACAAGTGCCTGCTTACGACAAAGCAAAAGACGGTTTAAAACGCACATTGCAACAACGCAAGCTTGAACAATTAATGGTAGGTCTAAAAGAGAAAGCAAAAATTGTTGTGCCAGGTAGCAAATAATTTACGTTTTTGACTCAAAAAAAAGCTTGCTGTTGCAAGCTTTTTTTGTCTCTCAACTTTCTGTCTAAACTGTATCCCAGTGAGTGTGACATTATTTAAAAAATTATGTAATAATAAGAACTATTCTTATTCTCAATCATCCAACTAATCATGCGTTTGCTATACAACTTAAAATCTGGTGCTTTTGCTACGATAAGTGGCATTGATGCAGTCAACGTCGACCAACCATTAATGCAACGGTTAATTGCTTTGGGCTTTCGTGTTGGCAAGCAGATTCAAGTCATGCGTAAAGCTAATTTTAATGGTCCGCTGCATGTCAGAATTGGTTCAACCGATATTATATTGAGAGAGTCTGAAGCAAAACTGATTCAAGTGACTGAGTAGCTGTTGCAACGTCTGCATCAATCAGTAGAAGCAACAATCAATACGCCCGAATAACACATCATTTACTAGACACTACTTAATAAGATACCCTCGACAATGAAAAGAATCGCCTTGCTTGGCATGCCAAATACTGGCAAATCCACTTTATTCAATCGCCTTTCTGGCGCCTCTGCAAGAGTAGGTAACTGGCCAGGCATTACTGTCGACTTAATGTGCGCTAAAATTTTAACTGGTAGCCACATTGCTGAACTGATTGATTTACCGGGTCTTTATGACTTGCATGGATTTTCTGATGATGAGCAAGTTGTTCGTCATTTTCTAAGTAATAACGAAGTGGATTTAGTTTGCATCGTGCTCAATTCCACCCAGATTGATCGTCAGCTATCACTTGCATTACAAATTCGCAACTTGGGTATTCCTGCTATTTTATTGCTCAATATGCAAGATGAAGCAAAGCGTGCGGGCATCACGATTGATGCTGCAGCAATGGCAGCACAAATCAATATGTCAACATTGCAACTCAGCGGAAAATACGGTGACGGCTGCCCTGCACTACTTCAAAAAATGGCAGAAGTGATTAATCACGATGCGCCAAAAATCAAAGCAGATGAGGTTGCGAAACGTTTAGAAGCAGATAGCCAAATCGAATTGGAAATGCAATCTATTGTTAATAGTACTGTGCAAATTCCAACAACATTGAACAACAAAACGACTGACAATATCGACAAAATATTACTACATCCGTGGTTTGGATTGCCTATTTTTATCGTCTCGATATTTTTACTATTCCAGTTTATTTTTACCGTTGGTGCTCCATTACAAGATGTAATGGCTTGGCTATTTGACCAAACGCGGACAGTCATTCTAGACCCGCTATTATCAACAGCACCAACTTGGCTAAACGGCTTATTATTAGATGGTATCTACAACGGCGTCAGCACAGTGGCAGCTTTCGTGCCGATTATTATCTTATTCTTCTTAGTCATGAGTATGGTCGAAGATAGCGGTTACCTTTCACGCGCAGCTTTTTTAATGGATGCTTTTATGGCAAAACTTGGTTTAGATGGCCGCGGTTTTGTCATGGTGCTGATGGGCTTTGGTTGCAATGTGCCAGCATTGATGGGTACACGCGTTATGCGCTCACGAGGCATGCGTTTATTGACCATGCTGACTATTCCACTGTCTTTATGTTCTGCCCGTTTGCAAATATTTATTTTTATGATTGCAGTGCTATTTAAACCTAGCCAAGCAGCATGGGTCATGTTTTCTCTCTACATGATGAGTTTATTCACCATCTTTATTACCGCGCTGATCTTTAAAGGCCGCTTTGTCAGCAACGAGCCTTTTATTTTAGAGCTCCCTCCGTATCGCTTTCCAACAGCCCATCAAATTTGGGCGAGAGGCTGGCAGGAAGTTAAGCATTTTTTAATTCGCGCTTCTAAATTTATTATCTTTGGTGTGGTCATGGTTTGGTTATTGACTAACTTTCCAAGCAATGTTCCCTCTGCTAGTGTTGATACTTATGCAGGACAAATCGGCGCTTTATTTGCACCAATACTAGATCCAATTGGCATTGATACCCACCTTGCGATTGCCCTTATCTTTGGTTTTGTTGCTAAAGAAATCGTTGTTGGCTCGCTGGCGGTTATTTATGGCTTACAAGGCGATGCCTTAATTAGCCAAATGGCGCAGAACCTAGATTGGGTACAAGGCATGAGTTTTATGTTGTTTAGCTTAATTTATACACCTTGCCTTTCTACAATTGCCACCCTTAAAACTGAATCCAAAAGCAGTGCTTTTATGTGGCTATCCATTGTTTGGTCATTAGGCCTCGCTTGGGTCGTCAGCCTTATCTTTTATCAAGGCGCAAGAGCACTAGGCTTTTAAACGGCAGCCAAACAAGCGCTTTTTAGCGCTTGCCTCACCTACAATAAACACAAGGGCTTACTGCGTGCTTTAGATTTGTTATGATAGTGAGCCAATCACAACAAGACTCAACACTTTAAAGCGATGGAAATATTTAAAGCCTCTTCAATACTCTTCATTCTGTTAAATCCTTTTTTAATGAGCGTTTATCTCATTCAATTAATCAGGGATCTCTCTTTTAATGAGTTTAACAAAGTCATTATCAGAGCGCATATCATCAGCTTTATTGCTTTTGTCATCTTTGCTATTGCGGGTGAAAGTATCTTTGAAGATATTTTTAAAGTACGCTTTGCATCGTTTCTCATTTTCGGTGGCATCGTCTTTTTAATGATTGGTATCAAAGCTGTTTTTTCAGGTCAAATTACCTTACTTGAAACACGTGGCGACCCTGAACACATTGCTGGGGCTATTGCGATGCCCTTTATGATTGCGCCAGGCACGTTAAGTGCCAGCGTATTAATCGGTTCATCTCTCCCCAAAAACGAAGCGATTTTAGCGATTACAATTGCCGTTTTTGGCTCGCTAATCTCATTGATTTTATTCAAGTTTATTCACGACCCATTGAAAAAGAGCAATGAACGACTACTCAACCGCTACGTAGAGATATTCGGCAGAGTAGTCGCCGTATTTACAGGTACTTATGCTATCGAAATGATTGCAAATGGTGTGCGTCTTTTAGCGCAATAAATTGACGCCATTATCGGCAATAGCCATTCCATCAAAGAAAATAATTTTTTGGTGAGCTGATAGCTGCTTTCTGCTAAAATAATGGATTGAAATTTAATTAAATTCCAACGCCTTCCATGTCAAATCAAACGCACTTTTTAAGCCTTCGTGGCGCCCCCGCTCTCTCACAATTTCGTTTAGATAAACTTTATGCTTCGCTTAAAGAAAGCGCACCGAGTATTCAGCATATTTATGC
>Ga0209231_1000289_pt1 | contig 32054 bp, 36 predicted proteins | sample Deesub45470m_DNA_FD_188086 | JGI IMG/M metagenome (GOLD analysis project Ga0209231, IMG submission 188086) | Deep subsurface microbial communities from North Pacific Ocean - 450_OLKR46/470m Metagenome (SPAdes) (version 2) | ecosystem: Environmental > Terrestrial > Deep subsurface > Unclassified ... | reverse complement strand
CCAGGCTGGTGTAGCCGCCGGGGGCGATTTCGAAGTAGCGCAGATCGAAGGCGGTCTGTTCACCGTAGCGGCCGATGAGTTCATGACGGGCGACACCGGCAAAGGGGAGACTCTGATCGGGTTTGTAGTCAACCACCGGCCGGTCGTGCCAGTGGTAGTTGGTACAGTGCAGCACATCTTGCGCCTCCCGTCCATCGTTCACGCCCCCGTCCCATTCACAGGCTGAAACGGCTTCGCTCTCCACCGGTTGCAGGTTTTCGCCGAAGATGGCGCGAATCCCGTCGACAAAGGCTCGCGTTGCCGCCACCCGATCCTTCTGCCGCAAGACATCACCGCCGACTAGAAACACGCTGTCGATCCCGAAATCGGTCGCCATCTCCGGCAGTCGACCCAGACTCATTCCACCGGCCGGACTCGGGAAGGCGGCGGCGATGCCGGGCAGGGGCGCGCGCAGGGCGGCGGCTAACTCCTGACATTCCTGCTGGCTGAAGTGGAAGCGACCACCGGCATTGGGGAAGATGGAGATGTCGGCGCCGATGAGGCGGAACAGGGTGCCCAGCAGCACCGAAGGCGCCATGCCGTGGCGGCGATCATGGAAGAAGGTGCCGGTCAGGGCCGGGTGGGCCATGACTGCCAGACCGTATTCACGGCTGACGTGACGCACGATATCGCAGCCGACCAGCAGCGGTCCGATTAAAACCCCGCGAATGCCATGCCGCACGGCGGTGCGGGCCTGGGCGTCGATCTGGTCGAAGCGGCCGGCCAGCATGGGGAAGTAGAGGGTGTTGCGTCCGGTGGCAGCATTGGCGTGACTGATCGCTTCCTGGCAGCGGGCCACCCGTTCGTCGAAACGATGGAACACCTGGTCGGTGATGCCGTGGTCGTCCTTGATCAAATCGGCGCCACCGCGGGCAAAGTCCCCGGCCAGTTGCGCCAGAGCGTTGACCGGCAGCCCCATCGGTTTGATCGGTGTACAGGCCAGAGGCCGGCTGTAAACACCTGTGAGGCGACGCAGTCCATCGATGCCGTAGCGCGGACCGCCGAGAGCCGCAAGCAGGAGTGGCGGTAAATCGAGACCAGTCAGGCGGATGTTATCTTTCAGGGAGATGTTGCCGAATAAAACGTTGAGCAGTTGCGGCACGGTGAAGGCGGTAATGTCGCAGCGGTAGCTGATGGTGACGGCAAAGGCATCGGTTTCGGCAGCGGCACTGACCGCTTCGATCCGGCCGACCAGACCGTCGTGGTGATGACTCGCCGGAATCATATCTTCCGGCAGCTCGACGGTCTGTTCGATGGAGATGTCGCGGGCATGTTCTTCGATGCTGCGGCCATCGCGGATGGTGATCAGGTAGTGGACGCGAAATCGTTCATCGCTGGTCATAGCGCGGCTTTCCAAAGGTTGTTGATGGTGCGTCGTTTTCAGAGTAGCAGAGCCGATTTTTCAGCGTCAAAGTATTTCTTCTGCTTAAAGGGCTGATCGGCGTAAATAGTTGTCGTCCAGGCAAAGCTTCAGCCCTTTCAGCCTAGGAGCTGCAGTGGATGGTCTCCTCTAGCCATTTTTTACGCGCAAGCAGATTGTTGGCACCTGTACGATCCGACTCTATTTTTCAGAATTATACAGATCATTTTTGCTACACTACAAAGCACACTCTGTCTACGAGGTTGTTCATGTTTGTCCAATACCGCTGTCTGTGGCTGACACTTTTAATCTGCACTCTGCTGTCTGTGGCAGGGTGTGATCGTCCCCCGCCGCTTAAGCCGCTGGCCGCCGACGCGGTGGTGCTGGCTTTTGGCGACAGTTTGACCTTTGGCACCGGTGCCCCGGCGGGGCAAGCCTACCCGGATGTTCTTGCTGCGCGCCTTGGCCGGCAGGTAGTCAATGCCGGTGTGCCCGGTGAAACATCTGCCATGGGTCTGACGCGGTTGCCCAAAGTGTTGGAGCGGGTGCGCCCGCAACTGGTGGTCCTCTGTCACGGGGGGAACGATTTTTTGCAACAACTCAGTCCGCAGTTGCTGGCGGAGAATCTGCGGGCGATGATCGAACTTTGTCGCGCCGCCGGGGCCGACGTTCTTCTGGTCTCGGTCCCGCAGTTCGGTCTGATGGTCAAGCCACACCCGCTTTATGCTGAGATCGCCACCGAAAAGGCGATCCCCTGTCAGAACGAAATCCTCCATGACCTGCTCACCGACCGTGCCCTCAAAAGCGATCCTATTCATCCCAATGCCGCCGGCTATCGTCAACTGGCCGAGGCGGTACTCCGCCTGTATGATCAGGCGTCCGGAGACCAGCACTGATGGGACTGCAGACCATTGTGCGGCAGGCACAGGCAAAACTCGACGCGGAGATTGACATCATCCTTGCTGACTGCCGGCAACAGGAGGTGGCGCTTTACTGCCGCCGAGGCTGCGCCAACTGCTGCCGGTTGGCGGTGCATGCCACCTGGCCGGAGGCTGTGGCGCTGGCGGCGGTTCTTGATGACCGGCAGTTGTCCGCACTGCAGATCCATGTTGTTCGCCTGCGCCAACAGACCGACGCCGCTGACGGCATGCTCGATTATTTACGTCAGCACCGCAACACTCTGGACGGTTGCCCGTTTCTTGCTGCTGACGGCGCCTGTGGTGTTTATACTGTGCGGCCGCTCTCCTGTCGCGCTCTGCACTCCACCCGGCCCGGTGACTGGTGTGGTATCGATCTTTCCGCCCTGCCGGTCATCGACAAAGAGCTATACCTGAAGAGTCTCGACCCGCAGTGGGTCGATATCCCGACCCATTTCCTGTCCCGGCCGCGTATCGCGGCACAACAGTTGGAAGAAACTTTGCTATCTGCCATGCGTGATCAGTATGGTTTCAGCATCGAGGGGAATTTGGCGCTTCTGGCCTGGCTTGCGGGTGCGAAAGGTTTGTCCAAGCATCTCGCACATGGGCGTACTGCAGTCGAGTCGGTGCTGGAACCCCTGCGATTGTCTTCCTGGCTGCTGCGCGTGGTTGGGAGTTAGTCCAGTGGATGGTGCGGAAGCTCGACGTTGACAGTGCTGCCGCGCCCTGGACCAGGACTTTTAATGCTGATTTGACCACCGTGCATGGCGATCAGGGTCTGTGCCAGATATAGGCCGAGTCCGGTTCCGGACGGCGCGGAATCGGAGGTGTCGGCACGGTAGAACTTGTCGAAGGCGTGCTCGACCTGTTCGGCAGTCATCCCACGACCTTCATCGTTGATGGTCAGTTCGTAGTCGGCTGCATGTTCTGCAATGCTGATGCGGATACAGCTCCCCTTTGCCGAGTATTTCACTGCATTACTCAATAAGTTCTCCAGAACCTGATTGATCCGGGAAATATCGGCGACCAGAGGCAAATCTCCGGCCGGCAAATAGAGCTCAAAGTGGTGGTGGGGAGCGCTGCGCTGGAAGTCGTCGGTGACGCCGGTAATGATCTGCCGTAAAGAACAGGTCTCCGGGTGCAGGCTGAATTTGCGGCCTGTTTCCAGCCGGGAGAGATCGAGCAGTTCATCGACCAGATGTGACAGCCGCTCGGCTTTTTCCATAATCATGCGCAGTCCCTCGGCTCTGTCCTCGGCACTGAGGCCTCGATCAAGAATCAGTTCAGCAAAGCCAAGTACAGTTGCCAGCGGTGTCTGGAATTCGTGGGCGACGGCCGATACAAATTCACTCTTTAAGCGATCGGCTTCCCGCTCGCGCGTCACATCCTGCATTACCCCGATAATCCCTGCTGGGTCTCCATTGGCATCGCTGAACGTGGTTTTGAAGAAGATGATACTGCGTGAGGACAGATCGTTGCGTTGCACGAGGCACTCGTAAGAAATCACCCCGCCGTTCGCCAGCAGTTCGGCCTCTTTTGTCCGGTGCAGGCTGTCCTCGGGAAACAGCTCCTGCTCCGTGCGTCCAATGATCTGTGTCGTGTCCAATCCGAAAAAATCAGCAAAGACTTTGCTGCAGCCGAGGATCGCCCCTTGGCGGTCCTTGTAAAATACCGCTTCGGGCAGGTCGCTCAGCAGGGCCTCACGAAAGGCGAGTTGCGCCTTGAGTTGTTTTTCGGCGACAGAGAGATTCTCCACCATACTGTTGTAGGCTGTGGCAAGTTCGCCGATTTCAGTAAAACCGGTATGCTCTATATGTTCTGCTGGATGACCGCCGGCCACTCGGTGCACGGCTTTGGTCAGCCGGGTAATCGGTTCGGAGATAGAGCGGGCGATTGGACTTGCGGCGAGAATGGCGCCGATGGTGAAGAGCAGGACCGCAATCAAGGTGTGGGTGACCAGTGAGGTAATCGTTTTTCTTACCGGTCCGGCCGATAATCCCAAGTGAACGAATCCGGCGCGGGCCGTGAGGACTTCAGCAACGATATCATAGACCGCTTCCCCCCTGACGTCGACTTCGCGGCGCTGCATTGCCTTGCCGGTCGGCAATGGATTGGCTGAGAGCAGCAGAGACGGGAAGTTGCCGTCAAATGAGTCAGCGAGGATCTGGTCGCCATCGTGATCGACAAAAAAGATGTAGTCGATGTCCTCTTCCGACTTCAGCACGCTATGGATCAGGGTGTGCAGGGTCAGTCGGTCTTCGGAAATTACGGCGTCAGCGGCAATCTCCGCCAGATGACGCGCAAGGGTTTCACCGCGTTTATGGACCTCGGTGGCCAGTTGGCCGGCGAAAATCGTGCTGATGTAGATACCAAGCGCGAGGCCGACGCCACAGACCAAAAGGGCAAAGCTGAGGGTAAGTCGGCTACGGAGCGAGCGCACGGCGTCTCCCGGGGTGTTAGCGGTTTTCGAATTGGCGAACGAGATTACGGTCCCGGCGGATTGTGTCGTAGTCGGCATCCGTCGCCGGCACAAATCGGCGCAATAGCATACTGTTGAGGATTTTTTGCCCTTCGGCGTTATTATCCATGTCAAGGAGAAGGGTCCGCAGTTTTTCGCGGATTTCCGGAGGGAGGTCCGGGCGGACGACAACGGGCGGAATGCCGTAGGCCGGCGACCGCAGCAGGATCCGAACCCGACTGGTCAGTTTCGGTTCGACCTGCGCCAGGTAGTCGTAGATCAGGCTGTCAATGGCGGCGGCATCCACCACGCCTTCAGCGACGGCCCGGATGGAACGGTCGTGGGCATAGGTAAAGTTGATTTCACCGAAAAAACGTTTTGGGGTTTCATTGGCACGGGCGAGCATCGCTGACGGGACGATGTAGCCGGTATTCGACTTGGGGTCGGTAAAGGCAAAAGATTTTCCGCGTAGATCTTCAAGCGTTGTCGCCGGACTGCCAGCCGGAACGAGGATCAGGGAGTAGTAGACGGTTTCACCGGAGATGGTTTCCGGTTTGACCAGCAGTTGCAGGTCGAACGCATCTTTCCCCTCGACATACGGACCTCCGCAAATAAAGGCGAGGTCAAGGGCACTCTCCTGGAGCAGTTTATTGAAAGCATCGTAGGTTCCGCGATCGACCAGTTGGACCGGGCGCTGCAGTCTCTGCTCGATGTAGCGGCCGAGTTGCTGGTAAAAAACATACCCCTCCTTCGGCGTGATCATCGAGCCGATGCCGAGGCGCAGAGGGGTGGTTGCGGCCGCAGTTGGAATATCCGGGACGGGGGGGGCTGGGTTATCCTGACAGGCACTGACGGCAAGCAGGGTCAGAATCGCCAGCAGTTGGCGCAGGACGACAACAGGCTTACGGTAACACCTGAAGATGGGAGAATGAATAGATGGGATCGACAGCGGCATGATCACTGACCTCGCTACAAAGATTATAAGCTGAAAATATTATATTGCACTAATTTTTTCCGGTTTTGTGTACGGAGCTTCTAACTGACACTTTTTGCTATCGATGCGAGAACGAATTGTCTAGAATGCAGCCTGTGCCGGCGTTATGCCATCCAAAATCACCCGTAATCAGGAGATTGTCTGCCTTGCCGCTTCCAACCGTATTCCCTCCCGTTTTGCGTGGTGTTATTGCGTCATTGATCCTGGGCGGTTTTACCGCCCTGATCGCCCTGCCGCTGTTTATTGTTGCTCTGTTCAAGCTGTTGATTCCGCTTCGCCCCTGGCGCCGGCTGTGCAGCGCTGCCCTCAATGGCATCGCCGCGGCCTGGATTGAAGTCAACCGCCTGTGGATGCCGCGCCTCGATTCTGTGGCCTGGCACATCGCCGAAGGCGCCGTCGTCAACCGGCGCGGCGGCTATCTGGTGACCTGCAACCATCAGAGCTGGGCCGACATTTTCATCGCCCAGACCATCCTTACCCGTCGCCTGCCGTCTTTGAAGTTTTTCCTTAAACAGGAATTGATCTGGGTACCGGTGATCGGACTGTGCTGGTGGGCCCTCGATTTCCCGTTCATGAAACGCTATGACCGCGCCTACCTGAAAAAGCATCCGGAGAAGATCGGCAAGGATCTGGAGACCGCCCGCGCTGCCTGCGAAAAGTTTCGTGATCTGCCGGCGGCACTGTTTATCTTTCTTGAAGGGACCCGTCTCAGTGCGGACAAGCGTGACAAGCAGAAATCACCTTACGCTCACCTGCTCAAACCGAAGGTCGCCGCAGCGGGTCTGGTCTTTGGCAATCTCGGGGAGCAGGTAAAGACTCTCGTCGATCTGACCATCGGTTATCACGGCCAGGTGCCATCGTTTTGGGGTCTGCTTTGCGGCCGGACCGGTCAAGTCACTGTGCTGGTCGATGTTTGCCCTGTCCCTGAGAGTCTTCTCGGTCGCGATTATGCTGCCGACTCGGCTTTTCGCACTGAGCTGAGCCGCTGGGCCAATGATCTCTGGGAAAAGAAGGATCGTCGTCTTGAAACCATCTTCTGATGCGGTGTCACGGCTGCCGGTCCATTACGGCTGGCTGATTGTTCTGCTGGGCGGTTTAACCATCTTCTCCTGTATCGGCCTGGCCCGTTTCGGTTATGGCATGCTGCTCCCTTCCATGCGCAGCAGTCTTGGTCTTGCTTATGACCAGATGGGGTTTATCAGCACCGGCAATTTTATCGGTTACCTCTGCGCCGTTGCCCTTGCCCCTTTCACCTTACGCCGCTTTCGTCCGCGCGGCACTGTTGCCTGCGGCTTGTTGTTGGTCGCTGTCTGCCTGTTCGGTATCAGTCGCAGTACCTCCTTTTTTGCCCTGTTTAGTTTCTACACCCTGATTGGTGTTGGTGGCGGCTTCGCCAATATCCCGTTGATGGTGTTGATCTCACACTGGTTTCGTCGCCGCTATCGTGGTCGCGCCAATGGGTTGATGATCGTCGGAAACGGCTGCGCCATCATGCTTGCCGGCAGTCTGGTGCCGGTACTTAACCGAGTCTTTGGTGTTGACGGCTGGCGCATGGGCTGGTTGATGATTGCAGGAGTGGCACTGGTTGTCGGTCTGCTGGTGGCACTTCTGGTGCGTAATGACCCGGCCGATGTGGGGCTAAGCCCCCTTGGTGAGATCGATCCGTTGCCGGTCGCCGCCGATGGGGCCGCTGAGCGCCCGGGCGGTGGACGCCTGCTGATCAGGCTTGGTTTGATCTATTCCATCTTTGGCATGACCTACATGGTCTACGGCACCTTTATCGTCTCGACCATGGTCGGCGAATACGGTTTTGCCGAAGCGCAGGCCGGCAACTTCTGGTTCTGGGTCGGTTTCTTCAGCCTGTTTTCCAGTGTCGGCTTCGGTCTGCTCTCCGACCGCATCGGTCGGCGCCATGCCCTGATGTTGATCTTCTCCCTGCAGGCGTTGGCTTACCTGCTGGCCGGTTCCGGGCTTGGCAGTGTGGCCCTTTTACTTTCGGTCCTGTTCTACGGGCTGTCCAATTTTGCCGTGCCGACAGTGATGGCGGCGGTGGTTGCCGACTGTTTCGGCCTCAAGCACGCGGCGGCAGCATTTTCTGCCGTTACCCTGTTTTTTGCCGTCGGCCAGTCGATCGGTCCCGGTGCCGCCGGCATGGTTGGCGAGGCGTTTGCCACCTTCCGCTATGCTTATCTCGCCGCTGCCCTGTTCGCTGCCTGTGCAGTGCCGCTGGCGGCGGGGTTGCCGCGGCTGGAGGCGCCGACGGCTGCTGATTAAAAGCTTGATCCGACCGATAAGTCCGATATAACGGATTGGTCGGATTGATACCGCAGGTCTGGGCCTTTGTTAATTGTCACCTTTTTTGTGTTGATTTGTTCTTGACCGCCTTTCCTGCTCTCTTCTATACTCCGCCAAATATTCAAACATGCAGATTAACTAAAGGAGTAAAAAAATGAGCAGAGTTATCGTAGCGCTGATCCTGGTGGCGGGATTGCTGTTGCCCGGTTTGGTTTTAGCGAAGACTTTCGGCAAAGGGGTCACGGTGAAAGAGGCAACCGCGATCTCGGTGCTACTCGATTCGCCGCGGACTTATGTCGGCAAAACAGTGAAGGTTACCGGGATGATCGTCGATGTCTGTGAAAGTCGCGGCTGCTGGCTGGCTGTGGCCGGAGATCGTCCTTACGAGCAGATCCGGGTTAAGGTGACCGACGGTGAGATCGTCTTTCCGCTCGAGGCCCGCGGCCGCAAGGGGGAGTTCCAGGGCGTGGTCGAGATGTTCGAACTCAGTCGGGAGCAGGTGATTGAACAGCGTAAACACCATGCCGATGAGCGCGGCGAGGCCTTTGACCCGGGGACCGTGACCGGTGGCGAGACCATTGTTCGTCTGCGCGGGCTCGGTGCCGAGATTCCCGGGGTCTAGAGCGACTGATGGCCTGGCGCAAGTGGAATTATATTCTGCATCGCGATGTCGGCTTTGCCTGCATCGGTTTGACTCTGCTCTACGCGATTTCCGGGGTGGCGGTCAATCACCGGCACGACTGGAACCCGAATTACCGGATTGAAAAGACGGCCGCACAGGTGGCGCCGCTGGCATCGGGACAGGTGGATGCGGCTGTCGTGAAAACGATTCTGTACCAGTTGGGGGAGAATCGGGTCGAGGAGAGTTTCTTTCAGCCCGATCCGGAGAACCTCTGGATCTTTGTCGATGGTCGTGTCGTGCGCGTGCATCTGGCCACTGGTACTGTCCAGTATGAGCGCGTGGCGCGGCGCACTTTCTGGTATCCGCTCAATGCCCTGCATCTGAACCAGCCGCAAGGGAGCTGGACCTGGATTGCCGATCTTTATGCGGTGGCTTTGGCGTTTGTGGCAATCAGCGGTCTGTTGATGCTGCGGCGCAAAACCCTGCGCCGTGGTCTGCTGCTCACCGGGCTGGGGGTGGTGGTGCCGCTGGTGTTTATTCTGTTTTTTCTCCAATAACTGCGATCCCCGGGTCTTGTGGTTGAGCTTCGACCAGCCCGATGAACCAGAATGATGACAAAAAAGGCCCGGACATCTTGTCCGGGCCTTTTCATTGGTCCAGTGCCAGTCGCAGCCGGTCTCTCAGAGAATCTGGCTGAGGAATAGTTTGGTCCGCTCATGTTGTGGGTGATCAAAAAATTCCTGCGGTGTGTTCTGCTCGACGATCTGCCCGAAATCCATGAACATCACCCGGTCGGCGACACTCTTGGCGAACCCCATCTCATGGGTAACAACCAGCATGGTCATCCCCTCTTCGGCGAGATCGATCATGACATCGAGGACCTCCTTGACCATCTCCGGGTCGAGAGCCGAAGTCGGCTCATCAAACAGCATGACTTTCGGTTTCATGCACAGGCTGCGGGCGATGGCGACACGCTGCTGCTGACCGCCGGAGAGCTGGCCGGGAAATTTGAGGGCCTGCTCGGCAATACGCACCTTCTCCAGATACATCATCGCAATCTCTTCGGCCTCTTTTTTCGGCGTTTTACGCACCCAGATCGGCCCCAGGGTCAGATTGTCCAGAATGGAGAGGTGCGGGAAAAGGTTGAAATGCTGAAAGACCATGCCGACCTCGGCCCGCACTTTTTCGATGTTTTTGATGTCGTTGGTCAATTCGATGCCGTTGACAATGATCCGCCCGCGCTGGTGTTCCTCCAACCGGTTAATGCAGCGAATCATGGTCGATTTTCCCGAACCGGAAGGTCCGCAGACGACAATCCTCTCTCCGGCATCGACCTGAAGGTTGATGTCAGAAAGGACATGGAACTCGCCGTACCATTTGTGCATGCCGGAAATTTCAATGATCTTCCCGGTGACCGGCTCTAAGGTGGTGGCATTTTGTTGATCGTTCATCGTGGCATCTCTTTCGAAAGCGACTGGATCCGTTTGGGTCAACGACCGGTGTGCAGCGATTTCTCCAGTTTTCTGCTGTAGCTCGACATGGCGTAGCAGCAGATAAAGTAAAAAACAGCCAAAAAGATGTAGGCTTCTGTCGAGTAGCCGGTCCAGATCGGGTTGCCCAGGGCCACCTTGGTGGTTTTGAGGACATCATAGAGGGCGATGATGACCACCAGCGAGGTATCTTTAAAGGCTGACAGCAGAATTCCCACCGAGGGCGGAATGACAATCTTCAGCGCCTGCGGCAGGATGATCAGGCGCATGGTCTGATTGAAGTTCAGGCCGAGGGATTCGGCGGCTTCGTATTGACCGCGCGCCATGGCCTGCAGGCCGCCACGCACGACTTCGGCGATATAGGCGGCGGTGAACATGATGATCGCTACCTGGGCGCGCAGGACGCGATCCAGGGTGACGCCCTCGGGGAGAAACAGCGGAAACATGACCGACGACATGAACAGCAGACTGATCAGCGGTACGCCGCGGATCATTTCAATATAGATGACACAAAGGGACTTGATCGCCGGCATTCGCGACCGGCGGCCAAGGGCCAGCAGCACGCCAAAAGGGTAGGCGGCGACCATGCCGAACAGGGCGAGCATAAAGGTCAGCGGCAGACCACTCCACTGGGCGGTTTCGACCACCGGCATACCGAAAACCCCGCCATGCATCAACATCCCCATGGTCACCAGTCCAGCCAGCCACAGCCAGACCAGGGATCGTTTCCAGTGGTTGCTGTTTTTTGAGTACAGAACCAGTGCGAGCAGCAACAGCATGGCCGACGCCGGCCGCCAATGCTCACCCTCCGGGAAAAAACCAAAGATGATAAAGTTGACGTTCTGGGTGACGACCGACCAGCAGGCCCCGTCAATATCGCGGCACTCCTCGGCCGGGCTGTACCAGAGGCTGTTGACGAACGCCCAGTTAAAGAATGGCGGCACCAGTTGCCAGAGGAGCAGCACCACCAGAACGGTCAGCAGCGAGTTATACCAGGTGTTGAACAGGTTGCCGCGCAACCAGCCGATGACACCGACTTCGGTCACCGGAGGCTTGAGCATTTCGCGGGGCGACGCGGTCGTTGATTTACTCATGCGTCACCTCTCCACCAGGGCCATTTTTTTGTTGTACCAGTTCATGAACAGTGAGGTGGTCAGGCTGAAACAGAGGAAGAACAGCATGATCAGTGCCACGCCCTCAATCGCCTGACCGGTCTGGTTGATGGTGGTGTTGCTTATGGCAACAAAATCGGAAAAGCCGATGGCGATTGCCAGCGAACTGTTCTTGGTCAGATTGAGCATCTGGCTGGTGAGTGGGGGGATGATGACGCGCAACGCCTGCGGAAGAATGACCAGCTGAAGGACCTGCATTGGACGCAATCCCACCGCCATGGCTGCTTCAACCTGCCCCTGACCGACCGACTGGATACCGGCACGGACGATCTCGGCGACGAAGGCCGACGTGTAGAGAACCAGCCCGAGCAACAGGGCCGAAAACTCGGGGCTGACCGTTAACCCGCCTTTGAAGTTGAACCCGGCCATAACCGGAATGCTCATTGCCGTTGGTGCGCCGTAAACCAGCCAGATCAGGGTTGGCAGCAGCAGGGTGAGACCGATGGTCGCTTTGACCGAGGGGAAGACTAGACCGGTCTGTTCCTGGCGGCGTTGGCCCCAGCGATGCAGGCCATAACCGATGGCCAGAGCTGCCACGACCCCCCAGGCCATGATGGCGTGGGCCGGATGGGCTTCAGGAATGGCAAAAATCAGGCCCCGATTACAGAGAAAAACCCCGGTAAACGGGTTGAGCGCCTGGCGTGGTGACGGGAAGGCTTCATAGAACAGGGCGTACCAGAAAAAGAGTTGCAGCAGAATCGGGATATTCTGCATCACTTCAATGTAACCGCCGGAGAGCCGCGCTATCAGCCAGTTGCTGGATAGTCTGGCGATGCCGACCAGCGTACCGAGGATCACCGTCAGGATGATACCGGTAACCGCAACAATCAGGGTGTTAATCGCCCCGACCAGTAATGCCCGGGTATAGCTGTCGGCTGCAGAATAGCCGATGACCGATTCTCCGATCTCAAACCCGGCCTCTTTGTCGAGAAAACCGAAGCCGGTGGCAATCGACTGACGCTCAAGGTTGGCCTGAGTATTGGAAAAGAGGTAGTAGCTGACTGCCGCGACCATGGCCAGAGCCACAACCTGGAAAACCAGTGCACGCTTGGCCGGGTCGCGCCAGAAAGGGACCGCCGGGGCAGCATCTGTGGTGTCAGTTCTGGGGTCAGAATTCAAAGTGATGGCTCAAAAAATGGGTTGATAGGGGAACCGGCCTGCGGGATGAAGAGCGCAGAACCGGGTCCCGGCAGGGGTCTGTATACCCCCTGCCGGGACAAGATTCCGGTTTACTTGAATGGCGGTGAATACATCAGCCCGCCTCTGGTCCAGAGGTCATTCAGGCCGCGCTTGATGCCAAGAGTGGTGTTGACCCCGACGTTGTTTTCAAAAACTTCGCCGTAGTTGCCGACCTGCTTGATGATGTTGTAAGCCCATTTTTCGCTGAGACCGAGTGCCGCGCCGTTCCCCTCGACGACACCGAGAAAGCGCTGGATGGCCGGATCGGTGCTCTTGAGTTGCTCATCGACGTTTTTCGAGGTGATGCCAAGCTCTTCGGCATTGATCATCGCCAGAACAGTGAAATCGACGATGTCCCGCCACTGGTCGTCACCATGACGAACGGCCGGCGCCAGAGGCTCTTTGGAGATGATCTCCGGCAGGATGATGTACTCTTTCGGATTCTGAGCAATGGTTCTTTGTCCTGCCAACTGGGACGCATCCGAAGTCAGAACGTCGCAACGGCCGGCAAAAAAGGTTTTTGCCAATTCTGCGGTCGACTCGATAACGACCGGTTTCCACTCCAGTTTGTTACTACGGAAGTAGTCGGCGGCATTCTGTTCTGTGGTCGTGCCCGGCAAAACGCAGATGGTGGCACCGCTGAGCTCTTTGGCACTTTTAACGCCCAGTTTCTTCGAAACCATGAAGCCCTGACCGTCGTAATAGTTAACGGTGACAAAATTCAGGCCGAGCTGGGTCTCCCGGGTCAGGGTCCGGGTAGCGTTTCGGGTTAGAACATCGACTTCGCCCGACTGCAGGGCGGTGAAGCGCTGCTGAGCGGTCAGCGGGGTGAACTTGACCTTGTTTGCATCACCGAAGACGGCGGCGGCGACAGCCCGTGCCGTATCGACATCCAGCCCTTTCCAGACCCCTTTTTCATCCGGCATGCCAAAGCCGAAGACCCCGCCGTTAACCCCGGCCTGAACAAACCCCTTTTTCATTACGGCATCAAAATCCTTGCCGGCAAAAGCAAAACTGGTGCCGATCAGTAACAGCGTGGTAACGAGTGCAACGACTTTGGTGGCTTTCATTCGCTTCCTCCTCTTTGTGGAAAGATCCGCTACGAAATACAGCTGAAAAAACAGGTGCCACTGGCAGACGGCTCACTGTAAGGCTAATGAGCGGTCACCTTATAAAAATACCGTTATTTGTCGGCGGGTCAACCGGTTGTTGAAAAATAGTTCGTTGTCGGTCGACTAAAAATGAATTCACCGGAATAACTGACTTTTTTACCATGGAAAGAGCCGGATCGTTTCGGATTGATCTCTTGGTTCGACTATACGGTATCCGATCATCGCAGTCAAAACAAACTATGTTCTACTGTTTTTGGGTCGTTTTTATTTTGGGAACTGGCAGGGCGGGATGTGTTGTCGGTGTAAAAAGCGGAGTTGATTGCCGAAAGGAGGATAAAGGGATGCTGTGGATGGAGTACGGGGAATGGGTGTGCCACCGGGCGGTTCACACCCATCCCCCGTTTGAAACCGATTACCGGGTTACCCCTCGCCAATTTTTAGCACGATTTTGCCAAAATGCCGGTCCTCTTCCATCATCCGGTGCGCCTCCACCACCTCATCGATGGAAAAGACCTTCTCGATGATCGGCACGATGCTGCGATCGGCGAATTTCGGCAGGGCAGTTTTGGTGAATTCGGCGACGATGGCAGCCTTGTCCACCACCGGGCGTGAGCGGAGTACCGAGCCGATGATCTGCTGGCGTTTAACCATCATCAGGGCCAGATTGAGCTCGGCCTTGATGCCGCTGATAACGCCGATGATCACCAGGCGGCCGGCATAGCCCAATGCCGCCATGTTTGGCGCCAGGTATTTAGCACCGACGTGATCGAGGATCACATCGACCCCCTTCTTCTTGGTGTTGTTGCCGGTCCAGTCAAGGACCAGTTCGGCGAAGTCGGGGGTGGTGGTGTAATCGATGACCAGATTGGCGCCGAGTTCGCGCACCCGGTCGATCTTGCTCGGGTGGGCGGTGACCACCAGTGCGCTTTTCGGGGTCAGGGCCTTGGCCAGTTGCAGCGCAGCCGTGTTGACTCCGCCACCACCACCATGGAAAATGGCGCTCTCGCCATCTTTGAGGCCGCCGATCATGAAGACGTTCAAAAAGGCGGTAATGTACGATTCGCAGACGCAGGCTGCCTCTTCGAAGCTCATGCTCTCCGGAATCGGCATCAGGTGACTGGCGTAAGCGACGGCATATTCAGCGTAGCCGCCACCGCCGACCAGGGTCAACACCCGGTCGCCGACCTTCCAGCCTTCAACTCCGGCGCCGAGTTCGGCAATGGTACCGGCAACTTCAAGCCCGAGGATGGTCGAATCCCCCGGGGGGGGCGGATACTTGCCGGCGCGCTGGACCAGATCGGGGCGGTTGATTGAGGTGGCAACCACCTTGATCAGCACCTGCCCGGCGGCCGGGGACGGCTTCTCGGCTTCGCCAACCTTCAAAACTTCCAGACCACCAAAACCTTCAAGCAGAACTGCTTTCATTGAAACTCTCCTCTCTTAAAACGTCAGTAGGCAAGATCATGTAAACAAAATGATTATAGGGTATCAGCCGGATGATTCAACCGCTTTTTCGCCGTACCATCGGGTTGTGGACTTCGCAGGGGATAGCAACCTGACAGAGCCCGCAGGGGGTGAAGTCGGTGCCGTAGGTTTTTTGCACATAAGGGGTGGTGACGTTGCGAATGTAGTCGGAACAGGCGCTCTTGTCGTGTCCGGCCGGTGTAATCGCCTGAACCGGGCAACGGCGCATGCAGGCGCCGCAGATCCCCTGTGCATACCAGAGGCACCATCCGGTGTGGCTGCTATAGCTGCGCGGGGTGACTGGAAGTTGTTGTCGGGTGACCAGGGAACCGATGCGTACCGCTTTGCCACGGGGTGTAATCAGGCCATCGCTGAGGCTGAAGGTGCCAAGTCCGGCGATGTGGGCCGTGTGCCGCTCCGACCAGTTGGAGGCGATGCCGAACCGCTCTGAGGTCTGGCGGGAAAACTGCGGCAGCAGTTCCGGTGCAACGCTTGGGTGGCCGGCGGCAGTGAGCTCTTCCGCAAGGTGACGGCGTAGGGCGAGGTTGAATTTTTCACCAAAATCGCGCGACCGTGCCCAGCGCTCGGCTGGCTGCACTGTCGCCAGCTTCTGGTCGGTGCGGGTTGCTGACGTCTGCGGTAAAATCCAGACCAGCACCGACAGTTCACGGGCTGCAGCCGGTGTCTTTGGGAAGGCGAGGGCAAACGCCTCCTCCGGCAGCCAGTAGAAGGGGCCGATATCGGTTTTAAGTTGTGTAAACAGCGGATCATCACCGGCGGCTATGCCAAACAGCGGCTCGTCCCAGGCGCGCTCACCGGTGCCGTTGTCGAGGGTATTTTGGGGACTGTCCTGCCAGAAGGTTCTGGCCAGATCAAGAACCCGCTGCAATGCGGTGGCCGTGTCAGGCTGTACCGTCATGGACTGTTCCTTTTTTAACGTTCCGGGCGATGGTCCGTTCTTGTCAGACCGATTCGGGTCAGTTATTGGCGTACCGTGACCTGCTGATCATGTAGCACGACCACCTGACCGTTGCGGATTTTGCAGCGTTTGCGCAGCTCGACCTCCCCATCTACCCGTACCTCGCCATCAGCGATCAACGCTTTGGCCATGCCACCGCTGCTACACCAGCCGAGCACCTTGAGCAGGTCGCAGAGTTCGATGCAGGGGTGCGCGCCAAGTTCAAATTCGTCCACTATTGACTCCTGTTCTGTTCAACGCTGACCAAAAATATCGGGGCGACCACGACGTTCAAGATTGTAACTGAACCACGCTTTGACGGTCAGGGTCTCTTTGTCGTAGTTCTTGGGCAACGCACCGTACGGCGCACCTTTAAAGACGGCGGCGATTGCTTCCCGAACCAGCAGAGGGTGGTTGAGAACCTGTCCATCGACCAGGTAGACATCGAGGACTTTACCATTGCGGTCAAAAATCATCTCGATCAGATACTGCCCCTCTTCGCCGTTTTCGATCGAAGTGGCCGGGTAGTTCCAGGTGCGGTAGATGCCCTCACGCAGACGCTGGAAGAAGGAGATCAGGTAGTCTTTTTCGGTGTCGAGCCAGACGGCGTCTCCGGTGGTGACATCGGGGCGGTATTTGCGGCGAAACTCTTCACCGATGCGTACCTGGGTCGTTTGCGGCAGGGTCAGCAGGGAGGTCAGGTCAGGGACGGGGCGCTCAATGGCATCCGGCGACGGGGTCGGCTTGGGTTGCGGTCGTGGCTTCGGTTGCGGCACGGTTTCTGCCGCCACCGGCACGCTGACCGCTGGCAACCGATCTTCCGGTGCATCGCCAATGGGAGCGGTCTCCTGCGGAGCAACATGATCGGAGGGGCCGAGACGTTTGGCCTCTGTCGTGCGCTTCTGATCGGGGGTGACCGGCAGATCGAGTTCCCGGTCGCGTTCCGGCGTCGCCTGAATCTCGATATAGACCGGTGGTTTTTCGCTTTGCGTCGGTTGCCAGTCAAACTCCCGCCCGAGCAACAGCAACAGCAGGTGCAGCAGCAGCGAAAAAAGCAGAAAAAGCAGCAGGGTGAGGATTTCTCTCCGGTCGGTGTGCATGTGCTCCGGGCAGGTTGATAATGAGTTGGTGACCGGGCGATTATACAGGACATTTCCGGTCACGGGCAAGAAATGCGCAGGTTTTTGCAATGCTGAAAGGCTTGACCCTTTCGGGTCGCATCGGCTATAAAGAAGCGCTATTCAAAACTATGTTTTAATCCAAGGAGGATATACCCATGCATCTTGTCGATCAAATTAAAGCAAAGGCGCGAAAAAACCTGCAGACCGTGGTTCTGCCCGAAGGTTATGACGACCGTATGATTCAGGCTGCGGGGCAGATTGTCGCCGACGGCCTGGCCAAGGTGGTGCTGCTCGGTAACCCGGTCACACTGCAAGCCAAAGCGAAGGAGCTGGGTTGCTCCCTCTCCGGTGTCACCCTGCTCGACCCGAAAGCAGCTCCAAAGCTTGATGCCTATATTGCCGAACTGGTGGAATTGCGCAAAAAGAAGGGGCTGACCGCCGATGAGGCGAAAGCACTTTTGACCGGTGATGATAATCTTTATTTTGGTTCGATGATGGTGCGCAAGGGCGATGCCGGTGGTGCGGTCGCCGGGGCTTTTAACACCACCGGTGATGTGTTACGTGCTGCCTTTCAGGTGGTCGGCACCGCTCCCGGTATCAAAACCGTCTCCTCGGTGTTTTTGATGGTGACGAAAAATCCGCAGTTTGGTGAGAATGGTGTGCTCTGTTTCGCCGATTGCGCGGTCAACCCCAACCCCGATGCCCAGGCCCTGGCTGAGATCGCAGTCTCTACCGCCGCCAGTTGCAAGAGTTTCCTCGGTGTTGAGGCGCGAGTGGCCATGCTCTCCTTCTCGACCAAAGGCAGCGCCAGCCATGAGGATGCCGACAAAGTGCTCAAGGCGCTGGAGATTGCTAAACAGATTGCCCCGACCCTGCAGATCGACGGCGAGTTGCAGGCCGATGCCGCCCTGTTGCCGAAAGTCGGCGAGAAGAAAGCCCCTGGCTCATCCGTGGCCGGTAAGGCCAACACTCTGATCTTCCCGACCCTTGATGCCGGCAACATCGGCTATAAGCTGGTCGAACGCGTCGCCGGCGCCGAAGCGGTCGGCCCGATCATCCAGGGTCTGGCCAAGCCGGTCAATGATCTGTCGCGCGGTTGTTCAGTTGACGACATTGTGTCGGTAGCGGCAATTACGGCTGTTCAAGCCCAAGGTTAAGTTGCTGAATTGACGCAGCGTTGCAGATAACTTCTGTATAACAAAGAAAGGGCCGGCTGTTTTCGCCGGCCCTTTCTTTGGGCGTAAACTTACAAAACGAATGAATGGCTTAGAGCGTTTTCTCTTTCAAACAATCCTCCCGCCAACAACATCCCAGCTCATTGCATTCTGCGCGCCATGCGGCCCCGTAGCAGGGGCTGTTTCCTTCCGCCTGCTGGATCCCACGAACCAGATCGGCCTTGCGCATCTTGTTGACCCCCTGTAGACCAAACGTCTGGGCCTTTTCCTTGATCTGCTGCAGGTTCATGATCGCCTCCGTGCCCATTGGTGGGGTGAATGATTAGTGTTTGCCAATCATTTAAGCACGTCGGCAGGGATTGTCAAGTCGGCAGTTTGCAATTCTTTACGTGCTGCGACTGATAGTGATTGCACATAGTCGAGCATGCCACGGAAGGTGTTGCCAAAGAAAATCCGCTCCCGATCAAGCAAGTCCCCGGAGAGTTGATCAATCCGCTGGAACACCGGGTCGTGGGTCAGCAGCCAGTCGAAGAAGGCGTTTTCGCGGGTGCTCTCCTTTTTATCGAGTACCGATGCGACCCCCTGTACCCAGAGTTGCAGCTGCCAGCGGCCGATTTGCAGGTGCTTCATCGCGTCATTAACCAGACCATGGTGGGCAAAGACCATGCGTCGCGGTTGCAGTTGCAGCATGTTGTCAATGGAGTTGAGCGCAACCTCCAGCAGAAAGCGTGGCGGTGTCGCCGGGCGCATGTAGATGCCGCTGGCGACGTCGCCGCGCACTCCGGCGACTTCGCCGGCGAAGAGCAGGTCGTCGATCAGGTAACAGCAGTGGTGTGGCGCATGCCCCGGCGTACGAAACGCGCGCACGGCACTGCGGCTGAACTCATTGGCAAAGCTGATCCGGTTGAGTGGGATCGGCACGATTTCGCCGTAAGCTTCGGCGGTCTTGCCCAGCACCTTCAGCGACCCTTGCCACAATTTTGCCGGATCGACCAGATGAGCAATGCCGTCCGGGTGGCAGATCACCTGTGCCTCTGGGTAGGCGGTCAGCAAGCGTCCGGTGCCGCCAGCGTGGTCGATGTGGATATGGGTCAGCAGAATGAAATCGAGGCGCTCAACGCCGAAACTCTGCAACGCTTCTAGCAGATACGGGATGGTCGAAGCCGGACCGGGATCGACCAGCAGGGTGGTTCTGGTATCGCGGTAGAGCCAGGAGCTGATGAAAGAACGAAAGCCGGTGAGGCTCGGCTGGTCGAGGTCGATGCAGAGCGGATTGACTGGATGCATAACGTCTCCGGAAAGTGTTGAGTTTTCTTTTTTGTGATTCTGGCGCGAGGGGAGTCGGGGTGTCAACTTCTGTCGTCGTAGATATTGAAGATTTCCCCTTTTTCTCTGATCTGCTAGAATTTATGGACAGAGATGTCAGCTAAGGAGAGTGGTCAATGATTCTTTTCGAGTGGTCGTCTGATTACGAAGTCGGTTTACCCGAAGTGGATAGCCAGCATCGCGGGCTGGTGGTGATGGTCAATGAGCTCTATACGGCGATGAAGGCAGGTCAATCGGATAGCGCGGTCAAAACCACCATTGAACGGTTGCTGAGCTATACCCAGGAGCATTTCGAAGCGGAGGAGCGGGAGATGAGGCGTTCGAACTACCCGGAACTGGCCAAGCATCATCGAGCGCATCAGCAGTTGACCGCCAGGGTGCTCGAATTGCTTGCCGCCGGTGGGGCTCTGCCGACCTTCGAACTCCTCAATTTTCTCAGCGACTGGCTGAAACGGCATATCGGCCATATGGATCGGGAGTTTGGCGACTTCATCCGCGCCCGGCGCAATGCGACCCTCCAACCGCCGCTGCTCTGACCGGGCGGACTGTGAATTTTCCCGCTGTTTTTTGCTGGGCACCTGCATTAGAATCGGCTTGGCGTCGCGATGACGTCCATCTCTGGCAGGATAATCAAAACGATGCGCCCGATTTTAGTGACGGTGATTCTTCTCAGTTGCAGCAACGTCTTCATGACTTTTGCCTGGTACGGACACCTTAAGAATCTCTCCAGTCGGCCGTGGATTATCGCCGCCCTGATCAGTTGGGGGATCGCTCTGTTCGAATATCTGTTACAGGTGCCGGCCAATCGTATCGGTTATCAGGTACTCTCTATCGGCCAATTGAAGATTTTGCAGGAGGTGATCACTCTGACGGTCTTTGTGCCGTTTGCGGTCTTCTATCTGCGCGAAGAACTCAGTCTCGATTATCTCTGGGCCGGGCTCTGTCTGCTCGGTGCGGTCTTTTTCCTGTTTCGGCGCAGTCTGTTTCCAGTCTGACGACCGGTCTTTATTGTCCATTCCAGCAAAGGAGTTTTATCGTGAGCCACTTCACTTCGGTCAAGGTCAAGAAAGCCGCCAACATCTATTTTGATGGCAAGGTTACCAGCCGTACAGTTGAATTCGCCAATGGCGAAATCAAAACCCTTGGTATCATGCTCCCCGGTGAATATGAATTCAACACGGATGCCCCGGAGTTGATGGAGATCCAGAGCGGGACCCTGCAGTTTCAGATCAAAGGGGAGGGCATCTGGCACACGATTAATGGCGGTGAGTCGTTTAATGTGCCGGGGAATTCGAGTTTTCGTTTAAAAGTGACGAAGGTGAGTGATTACGTCTGTTCGTTTCTGAAGTAACCAGCTTGGTTTAATATTAAAGACAGGTTTCTCAGGCTGATCAAAAAGGCCCAGATGCCAGGCGCCCACAGATAAAGGAGTGAGGCGTAGCGGGAGCTACGTCGCAGCGACGAGATCAAGGGCAACGACGCAGATGGACCTTTTTCAGCAGCCTGCGGCCGGCGACAATTGTCGCCGGCTTTTTTTTGTTCATGCCGCGTACCAAAGGACGGCAATGTAGTGGAAAGAAGTGCCGGTCAGTACAAACAGATGCCAGATAAAATGGGCGTAGCGTATCCGTGAATCGGCGATAAAGAACGCCACCCCGACCGTGTAGGCGATTCCTCCGGCCAGCAGCCAGAACAGGCCGTCGGGGGTGTTGTGGTACAAGGGTTTGACGGCTATGGTAATCAGCCAGCCCATGAGCAGATACAATGATGTGGTGATGACCGGGTGGTTTTTGTGCCCCAGCACCTCAATCAGTATACCGACGGTTGCCAGACTCCAGATCATGGTAAACAGTGACCAGCCCCAGGGGCCGCGCAGCACACCGAGGGTGAAGGGGGAATAGGTGCCGGCGATCAGAATGAAAATGGCCGAGTGTTCGATAATCTGGAACACCCGCTTGGCGCGACCGTGGGTCAGGGCATGATAGATGGTGGATGAAAGATAGAGCAGGAGTGCGGAGACGGCAAAGATACAGGTGCCGACAAAAAAAGTTGGATCGTTGCGTTGCGCCGCCTGCAGGATCAGGTAGGGCATGGCGATGAGTACTGCGACGGCGCCTAGCCCATGGCTGATACTGTTGGCGATCTCTTCACCAAGAGATTGTGGCCGTGGTTCGTTTGTAGCTGTCTTGTGCATGGGCGCTCGCAGTCATTTTGCAGTGCGAAATTTTCAGGTTCTATCATAATCGAAAACAAGGTGAATTTGCCAGCAGTGAAGGGAAAACCTTTTGTGGACGAGTGATTTGCTGATTGCTGCAATTTTCAAGTGGGTAACGGTGCGGTCGGTCCTTTGTCGCTTTTGTAGTCGTTATGAAGTGAAAGGCTGCTATCCAAATTGCGGTTGCGAGTGTCCCCAAAAGGGGAATGCGTGCCAAGAGTTCAGTCGAGCAGGTCAATCCTGCGGGAACATCTCCACCCGGTTGCGGCCGTTGTTTTTGGCCGCATAGAGCGCGGCATCTGCTGCCCGGATCAGTCCTTCAGCATCGGTAATCTGTGAGTGAGGGGTGGCGGCAACGCCGATGCTGATGGTCAGAGCCAAATCGGTCAGTTCTTGGTTGTATGTGTATCCCCAGATTTTTTGACGCAATCGTTCAGCCACTGCGCAGGCGGCAGAGATGTCAGTCTCCGGCAGCAACAGCGCAAATTCTTCGCCGCCATAGCGGGCGGCAGAGTCGTACTGGCGCAGCTGCTCTTGTAGCTGTTTGGCAACCCGTTGCAGGACGGTGTCACCTGCCTGGTGGCCGAAGGTGTCGTTGACGCGCTTGAAATGGTCGATATCGACCATGAGCAGGGCAAAGGGGTCACCGGTGCGTCGGCAACGTTCAAACTCGCGGTTCAGGATTTCCATCATCTGCCGGCGATTGTCGAGTCCGGTCAGGGCATCCGTGTTCGAAAGCTCTTGTAAGCGGCTGTTGCTCTGCCGCAGATTGTCCTGAAGCGATTTGATCTTCAGGTGAATCTTGACCCGGGCGAGGAGTTCTTCCGGCGCAAATGGTTTGGTAATGTAGTCACTCGCCCCTTCTTCAAGGCAGCGTACCTTTGTTGCCAGGTCGTCGTGGCCGGTCAGCAGGATAATTGGCGTCTCCCGGCATTCGGGGCGAGTGCTGACGGCCCGGAGAAATTTCAGGCCGTCCATCCCCGGCATCTCCAGGTCGCAGAGGATGACATCGAACTGCATCGCCAGCAACAGTTTGAACCCCTCGAGACCATTCTCTGCCTCGTAACAATTCACTCCGAGGTCGGCTTCACACAAAATCGTAGCGATCTGCTGGCGCATGGAGCGTGCATCGTCGATAATAAGAACAGTCATGTTGTCGAAGCGGCTGCCGCTTGTGGTTATCATCCGGACAATTTAGAGATGTGGCAGACGTCTGTAAAGAAAATTAATGAAGGTTTGTCACGGGAAGGGAGATCGTTATGGCGCTGGTTAAAACCTGGTACACACTGAGTGATGCGACAGATAAGTATGGCGTACCCAAAAAACAGATTCAGGAGTGGATTGATGAGGGGGTGGTGCGGATTGAGACTGATACGGCCGGTACTGTACGGGTGAATGTCGACGATCTGCGGATTGAGGTTGAGGGCTATGTGCGAGGGGATAAGTAGCGTTGCACATCAAAACAGGCTTTTATCCGACTGATCGGTCGGATCAGACTGATCAGTCGGATCTTTTATCGCCGACCCTAGCAACTGCCCCCTTCGCAGTCGCAACTCGGCGGATTGCCGGTCAACCAACTGTAGATAATCGCGCTGGCGCAGCCGACACCTGCTTCGACCCGGATCGCTTCGACCGGGCAGTTTTTGGCGCAGGCTCCGCACTCCATGCAGCGGTCGCGGTCAATTAACTGCGCTTTTTTATTTGCGACGATAAACACCGCATGCGGGCAGACCGTCGCGCACAAGCCGCAGCCAATGCAGGTCGGTTCATCGTACTGCAACGTTACCACGCCTTCGATGTAGCGTAGTTCACTCATCATAACCCCTTTAAAATGCACTCCAGACCCAGCTGATCATGGCGACAACGACTGCGGCGGCCTGGAGCGGGATGGCCTGTCGCATCTCTTTTTCGACACCGGTTGGCGAGGTGAAGGTTGATGCGCCGGTGAAATTCATGGCGGTAAATGAGGCGATGGCGGTCAGTCCGAGGAGCGCGGCGAGGCCGCTGCCGAAGCCCCAGGGGCCGGTGGTTGCCAGCAACAGCAGGCTGATCATGGCCCCGGCCAGTCCCCCTTTCAGGGCAAAGGCGCGACCCGGTATCCACGGCAGCAGAGTCGGGGTGAGTACGGCACCGCAGATCAGGCCGCAAAGTCCAACCAGAATTGCCGTACTGCCGCGTGACCAGGCGGAAGATAAGGAGAAGAACCCCGGACCGATGCCGCCAAGAAGCCACAAGGCGAGCATGATCCAGAGAATTTTTTTCCAGAAGACGGTCAATTCAATCGGCGTCAGGATGAAACGATCCAGGGTGCTGAAGGTGACGCGGCGCATGGCCGCAGTGGCCTGCAGGTCGGCAGCAAAAAACGCCTTGATATCTGCGGCGCGAACCGGGCCGTAGATCACGTTGAAGCCGCATTGTTTTTTGACCGTATGGGCGGCAACGCCGACGGCGCCGAGTTGCGGGACAATCAGGCGCCGGTGGTTGACGACCTGCTCCAGTTGCGTCGCTTTGACCCTGGCAACGATTTCAGCGGTGCCGAAAGTCCCTTTGCCGGCGGCGCACCAGACGTTGATCCCCTTGGTGTCGAGAACCAGAATCCAGAGGTCAAGGCCGGCGACGGCATGGCGCAACACATCGAAGCTGAGTTTGTAATTGGCGGAGACCAGAACGGCAGCATCGGCAGTTGGGGAGCCGATTGCATAGAGACCGGGGGCGACACGGTAATGGCTGCGTCCAAAGCCCCAGCGCATGGCCCAGCGGCCGACCGTATCGATGAACTGCAGCCGACCCGACACCTGCGGCACATCGCCAACCGGCGTCTCCAGCCAGCCACAGACATAGCGACAAAGGCTGTAACCGGGCTGCTCACGCTGTGCAGTGGCCGGCGGTGGACAGCAGGCGCTGTCAGACGTGCTTTCCGGCGCCGCTCCCGGCGGCGCTTTCGGCGGTCAGCAGCTGGTTGTTGGGGGTTTTTTTGAATCGGTCACTGTGCTGGCGTTTTCTCTCAGTCGATTTGGTTGATTCAGTACCTTTATTGACGCAGAGGCGCGGAGGCGCAGAGTTTTTTGATGGTCAAATAATAAGCAGGGTCTCTTTTTGGCCTTTTCTCAGCATCTCTGCATCAATTCATCTTTAAGCTTTTCAGATTTTGCGGCCGCCGCAGGCTTTGAGTCGGGCATGTGCATCGCGGAGCAGGGTTTCAGTCGTTGCCCAGTCGATGCATTTGTCAGTGATCGACACGCCGTATTTGAGCTGGGCGAGATCGGTCGCCATCGGCTGATTGCCGGCCTCAAGGTTACTTTCAATCATGACTGCGACCAAAGAGCGGTTACCGGCTTCGATCTGCTCAAGGACCGAGGTGAGGACACCCCCTTGCAGGTTGTGGTCCTTGTTCGAGTTGGCGTGGCTGCAATCGACCATGATGCCGCTTAAGATGCCGGCTTTTTCCAGCTGGGTGGTGATCCGGGCGATATCGGCCGGGCTGTAGTTGGGGCCGCCACTGCCGCCGCGCAGAACGATATGCACATCCTGATTGCCGGTGGTCTTGACGATGGCGGCGCGCCCCTCACGGCTGATACCGAGAAAGCTGTGCGAGTGCAGGGCGGACTGCATGGCGTCGAGGGCAATCTGCAGGCTGCCATCAGTACCGTTTTTGAAGCCGACCGGGAAGGAGAGGCCGCTGGCCATTTCGCGGTGAACCTGCGATTCAGTCGTACGGGCGCCGATGGCTCCCCAGCTGAGCAGGTCGGCCATGTATTGCGGCGTAATCGGGTCGAGCATCTCGGTGGCGACCGGCAGCCCGAGGTCGTTGATCAGGCCGAGGAGACGGCGGGCAACACCGAGTCCTTTGGAGATCTGATGGCTGCCGTTGAGGTCGGGGTCGTTGATCAGCCCTTTCCAGCCGACAGTGGTGCGTGGTTTTTCGAAGTAGACCCGCATGACGATGCAGATCTGGTCTGCGATCTCGCGACTGAGTTTCGCCAGACGCCTCGCGTAGTCGAGAGCCGCTTCCGGATCGTGGATAGAGCAGGGCCCGACCACCGCCATCAGGCGCGGGTCGCGGTTGAACAGGATGTCCTGGATCTGCGTCCGCGACCGGGTCACAAACTCGGCGGCGGCTTCCGATTGCGGAAAGACCTGTTTCAGCTCAACCGGGGCGATAATCGGGGTAACGCTGGTGATTTTGAGATTATTGGTGCGAACCATGGCAAAACCTCTTTGATAATGGAAGATGGAACAACAAAAAACGCACTCTAGCGATTTTGACGGCACTTGTCAAAGCCTCAACCGGCCATTTCTGCGGGAAAGGATTTGACAGCTTTTGCCCCAATGCGGTATAAACACCCGTTGTTGCGGGCATTTGCGCTCGTTTTTTCGGAGCGAAAGCGAGGGACTCAAGTTGTTGCACGAAATCATTAAGGCAATGATCGATCTGGTCGATTTGCTGTTCAAACTTTATATCTACATCGTTATCGGCCGGGTTTTAATCTCCTGGGTCAATCCCGATCCATACAACCCGATTGTTCGCTTTTTGCGCAATGCGACCGACCCGGTCCTGAACCGGATGTATCGGGTGCTGCCGCTGGTCTTTGGCGGTATCGATTTTACGCCGATGCTGTTGTTGTTTCTTCTCACCATCTGCCAGCGCATCGTTAATGCTGGTCTGATACAGCTCGCCAACTCCATCGGTTGAGGAGCCGTTAGCCCATGGCCATTACCCCCATCGATATTCAGCAGCAACTGTTTAAAACCCGACCGCTTGGTTATGAGAAATACGGTGTAGACGAGTTTCTCGAGCGTGTCGCCGGCGAGATGGAGCGCTTGATGCGCTTGAATCAGGAGCTGCGCGAAGAGTTGGCCCGGACCCGTGCCGCCGTCGATGACATGCGTCAGCGCGAGGCGATGCTGAAAGAGACACTGGTTATGGCCCAGCGCATGGCTGGCGAGGTGAAGAACAATGCGCACAAGGAGGCGGAGATCATCACTGCCGACGCCCGTCTGCAAGGGGAGCGCATCGTCCGCAATGCCGAGGAACGACGGCTGCAGCTGATCAACGAAATCCAGGAAGTCAAACGGCAGAAGATCTCCTTTGAGACCAGCCTGCGCGCAATTGTCATGAGCCACATCAAACTGCTCGATCTCGAAGTGGTACAGGTTCAGGGTGGGCAGGGGGAGAGTCGTCTGCTGGAAGAATCTCTGCCATTTGATGAAATCACTGCCAGTCAGCTAAACGGGGTCGATTTTGAACTTGATGCTTTCGACCCGGATAACCTTTGATCCCCGACTGGCTGCAACAACGACCCGACGGCGTTGCCGTCACCCTCTACGTCCAACCCCGCGCCAGTCGCACCGAGATCGTCGGTGAGCTGGATGGCGCTCTGAAGATCCGTCTCACCTCCCCGCCGGTTGACGGCGCGGCCAACAAACTCTGCTGTGAATTTATCGCCAAACGATGTGGGGTGCCGAAGCGCGACGTCAGTCTGCTCTCTGGTGACACCTCGCGTCATAAACGGCTGCTGATTGCCGGTGCCGAGGCAGCTGCCGTTGCGGCGGCGCTTTGTTGCTAATTGGCTACGCTCAAAGCAAGAGTCCTTACCCCTGCAGAAGAAAGCAAAGACGGTCTCACCCTCGTTCGTTTACACTCCCTTAAGCCACAAAGGCATAAGAACCGCTTTTTAGGTCTTTTTGGGTTTTTAACAGCAAACTTTGTGAACTTTGTGGCTTTGTGTGAGGACCGTTCTGGATTGGTCTTGCCTTAGTGCTCTTAAGTGGTGAAGAATTTTGATCAGCTTTTCCGACGAAATGATCCTGCGTTTAGACCTCACCCAGCCGACTTTGGGCTGGAAGCCGCTGCTCGCATTCCTCAAGCCAGTCGAGCACTTCATTGATACGAAACGGTTTTTTTAGAAAGTGGCAACCCAGATCGGTGGCGGCTTGTTGCATCTCTTTGGAGATGGAGGCACTCATTAATGCCTTGTTTGCCGCCAGGATCTTGCACCCTCGCTCCTGTTGCAGGCGGAGCATGTCGATGCCGCTCATATGCGGCATCATGATGTCGGCAATAATGACATCCGCACAGGGGAGTTCCTGCGGGCAGGTGCAGGCCGTTTTGTTGTAGACCGGACAGACTCTGGGATTGGCAAAGGTCAGGACGTAATGACCTTTGTAGGAGAGCATAATATGCAGCAGATGGGTTATTGCCGGATCGTCATCAAAGATGAAAATTCGTAGCCGTGTTGGTGTGCTCATCTGCCGTCCCCGTCCAGGTCAATGATCAAGTGTTAATGAATTTACATAAAACACCCCGGTAGTTCAAGCAGAATGAGCAGCGCTGCTTACGGCCGAATCACATGATCGGCATCTTGCAGGGCGGAAGCGATCTCCAGCATATTGGTTGTCCGTCCGGCAACCAGCTGATCTTTAAGATGATAAAATTCGAGGCACAGTCCGCAGGCGGCAACGTCAACGCCCCTGCAGCCGAGGGTATTGAGAGCCTCAACGGTATCGGCTCCCCGGCAGGCGAGACGCACGCCGGCGTTGACCAGAAATATTTTTTCCGGCAGATGCTCCATTTCAATCAAGGTACACAGGTAGTTTTTTAGCAGCAGGTGCCCAAGCTCGTCGTCGCCGCTGCCGAGGGTGTCGGCGGCAAGCAACAGCAGACTGCGCCGTGCCGGCGACTTGTCGTTGTCGGCGGCTGCACCGCCGGGGGTCAACGACAGATGGTAGCCACTCCCCTCGGAGATGATATCGGTGAGGTAGTTGAGGCTGGCGGCGAGCCGGCAGATGTTGTCGCGGGCGACAGTGTCACCGACCAGAACGGTCAATGGTGCACCGGGGTGGTCCAGCAGTTCGCGTCGGGTTTGGATCACCGGGTGCGGGCACATCAGGGTGCGCAGATCGAGGGTTTTCATGGTTGTTTCTCCGGATGAAAAAATGTAGATGCCAATCCTAGCTGCTTCGTTCATTTGATGCAAGTCCGCAGGCTTGACCTCGGGGGGGGTGGCGTGGCTAAATACGACCGTGCATCCAAAGTAGCGATCAGGATAGAAGGAGTTATCCCGAATGGTTGACGTTCAACGTAAAACCCGGCGCATCCAGGTTGGCGCTGTCGCCGTAGGCGGCGGTGCTCCGGTCAGTGTGCAGTCGATGTGCAGCACCGATACCCGTGATGTGGCGGCGACTCTGGCGCAGATTGCAAGGTTGGTTGAAGCCGGTTGTGAGATAGTCCGCTGCGCGGTCCCCGATCAGACCGCGGCTGAAGCATTGGTCGCCATCCGCAAGTCGTGCCCGATCCCGCTGATTGCCGATATCCATTTCGACCATAAGCTCGCTCTGGCCTCCCTGACCGCCGGTGTCGACGGTCTGCGCATCAATCCCGGCAATATTGGTGACCATGGCAAGGTGCGCGAGGTGGTCGCCGCCTGCCGTGAGCGTTCGGTGCCGATCCGCATCGGCGTCAATGCCGGATCTTTGGAAAAAGAGTTGCTGCAGAAGTATGGGCACCCGACCGCCGAGGCGATGGTCGAGAGCGCGCTCGGTCATATCCGATTGCTCGAAAAACTCAATTTTGACCAGATCAAGGTCAGCCTCAAGGCCTCCGATGTGCGCCGTACCGTCTCTGCCTACCGCCTGCTGGCGCAGCAGGTCGATTACCCGTTGCATGTCGGGGTGACCGAGGCCGGCACCACCTGGGCCGGGACGATCAAGAGCGCCGTCGGTCTCGGCGCTCTGCTCATCGACGGTATCGGCGATACTCTGCGGGTGTCGTTGACCGGTGACCCGGTGGAAGAGGTCAAGGTCGGCTGGGAGATTCTCAAGAGTCTCGGCCTGCGCGAGCGCGGCCCCGAATTTATCAGCTGCCCGACCTGCGGTCGTTGCCAGATCGACCTGATCAGCGTTGCCGAAGAGGTCGAGCGCCAGCTGCACGACCTGCCGAAGAAGATCACCGTGGCGGTGATGGGCTGTGTTGTCAACGGCCCCGGCGAAGCGCGTGAGGCCGATATCGGTCTGGCCGGCGGGCGCGGCGAAGGACTGTTGTTCAAAAAGGGGGAGATTATCGGCAAGGTGCCGCAGGAGAAGATGGTCGAGACTCTGGTCGCCGCAGCGCGCAAGATGGTGGAGGATGGAGATGTCTGATCTTTGTATTCGGCAGCTGCTCGCCGCAGAAACAGCCCTGGATAACTTGACCGTGCGCGGCTGGGTGCGGACGGTGCGCAGTGGTAAAGGGACGGTGTTTATTGCCCTCAACGACGGCTCCTGCCTTTCCTCGCTGCAGGTGGTGGCCGATCCCGAGAAACCGGAATGCGCGGCGATCGCCGGTCTCGGCACTGGTGCCTGCCTGCAGGTACGCGGTCAGTTGGTCGCCTCACCGGCTGCCGGACAGCGCTGGGAACTGGTCGCCGACCAGGTTGAGCTTATCGGTGGCGCCGATGGCAGCTATCCGTTGCAGAAGAAACAGCACGGCTTTGAATACCTGCGCAGCATCGCCCACCTGCGGCCGCGCTCCAATACCTTCGGCGCCGTCTTTCGGGTGCGTAGCGCCCTGGCCTTTGCCGTGCACCAGTTCTTTCACCAGCGCGGTTTTCTCAACGTGCACACGCCGATCATCACCGCCAGCGATTGCGAGGGGGCCGGCGAACTGTTCCGCGTCACCACCCTCGACCCGGCTTCACCACCACTGATCGATGGTGCCGTCGATTTCAGCCGCGACTTTTTCGGCGCGCAGACCGGACTGACCGTCTCCGGTCAACTGGAAGGCGAACTGTTTGCCACCGCCTTCTCCAAAATCTACACCTTCGGCCCGACCTTTCGCGCCGAGAACTCCAACACCAGTCGTCACGCCGCCGAGTTCTGGATGATCGAACCGGAGATGGCCTTTTGTGATCTGCTTGGTGACTGCCAGCTGGCCGGCGAGTTTTTACACTATCTGGTGCGCTACGCCCTGGAGCATTGCGCCGAAGACCTTGAATTCTTCGATCAACGGATCGAAAAGGGGTTGCTGGCCCGGTTGCAGGCGCTCTCCGATGCCTCATTTTCGACCATGACCTACACCGAGGCGGTGAGCCGTCTGGAGCGCAGCGGTCGCAGCTTTGACTATCCGGTTGCCTGGGGGCGGGATCTGCAATCGGAGCACGAGCGCTACCTGACCGAAGAGGTGATCGGCGGTCCGCTGTTTGTCACCGACTACCCGAAGGAGATCAAGGCGTTCTACATGCGGCTGAACGCTGACGGCAGAACCGTTGCCGCCATGGATCTGCTGGTGCCGCGGGTTGGCGAGATCATCGGCGGCAGTCAGCGCGAAGAGCGCCTTGATCAGTTGACGGCGCGGATGCTTGCCGCCGGCATCGCCCCGCAGAGCCTCGACTGGTATCTCGACACCCGGCGCTTCGGCAGCTGTCCGCACGCCGGTTTCGGCCTCGGCTTCGAGCGTCTGCTGATGTACGTCACCGGCATGGAGAACATCCGCGACGTTATTCCGTTTCCGCGCACGCCGGGGCATGCGAAGTTTTAGATGACCGTCATCGAACTTGCCGAACAGCTTGGCATCGCCCATCCGGTCGCCTACGCGGTGCGCTCGATGCTCTCCGTGGCCGAGGCGGAGCGTTTGCTGCAGAAACTGGCATCACTGCCGGTGCAGCGCAGCCATGCCGTGCAGCGGTTGGGGAGCTACGTCTCGCGCGGTAGCGAGCCGGAGGCGATCCGCCTGCAGTTCAAGCAGGAGGAAGCCCAGCTGTGCGCTACCTTCCTGCACGAAATCGCCCACGCCTGCGATCATCTCTCCCACCAAAGCGGACGTCCCTACCGACAGGCGCACGGGCCGGGCTGGCAGTCGTGGATGGCCGCGCTCGGGCAGCCGGCTCAGAGTCGTGGGAACAGCGCTGCCCTGTCGGCCCTGCGGCAGCAGCGCCTCAAGGTTGTTGCCGTTTGCCGCACCTGCGGCGCTGAAATCCGCCGCCTGCGTTGTCTCGACCGCCGCAAACGCTATGTGCATACGGATTGTGGCGGTCGGTTGCAGCCAGTGTGAAAAAAAGAAGGGTCATGACTAGTTGAGAGGTCGATTCCGAAGAATCAGGAGGATTAAACGACTGAGATCCTGACCTCTATGGTTAAACCTAAACTCACATTCTTTTAGATGCAAGTTGAAGGTGCTTGGA
>Ga0209231_1000288_pt1 | contig 32084 bp, 28 predicted proteins | sample Deesub45470m_DNA_FD_188086 | JGI IMG/M metagenome (GOLD analysis project Ga0209231, IMG submission 188086) | Deep subsurface microbial communities from North Pacific Ocean - 450_OLKR46/470m Metagenome (SPAdes) (version 2) | ecosystem: Environmental > Terrestrial > Deep subsurface > Unclassified ... | reverse complement strand
AATTATCCATTGTAAAATTCTTCCCCCATCCCCCCTCCAACTCCCCCCTTGAAGGGGGGAGAGTATAGTTGAGGCGAATGTTCCTGCTGATTCCACCCCCCCCTCCCCTTCAAGGGGAGGGGGGGGGTGGGGATGGGTCAGGGACAGTTTGGGTTGAATACAGTCCCGGATTCCATTGCATTACATTCGGGCTACGCTGTTTACTTCCCTTCAACCGCCCGCCTCGCGACTAAAGACAGTTGACACAAATCACCGCCTGTACAACACTGCGCTACCCCTTCATTCTTAATAGATGCTCGCAGCGGCCATCGAATAACGCATGATCTCCAGTTTTGACATACCCGAGGACTATCCCGAAGATGCCTTATCTGAGCTGGCTGCCGAGCGCGAAGCCCATGCCGGTACGCGCGCCCGGCTGAAGCTGCTGGAACGCACGCTGCTGCATTTTGTGCCGCGCGATCTAATCTCTTTTCTGGGCAAGGCCAGCCTGCTCGATATCGAACTGGGCGATCAGGTCGAAAAGACCATGTCCGTCGTGTTCACCGACATACGCGATTTCACCTCGCTGTCGGAAAGCATGACACCGCAACAAACCTTCGACATGATCAACTCATACCTGTCGGTGATGAACCCGGTCATCAGCACGCATCGCGGCATCATAGACAAGTACATGGGTGACGCGATCATGGCCTTGTTCCCCATCTCGGCGGACGATGCGCTGACATCCGCCCTGTCCATGCTGGCAAGACTGGATGAATACAACGCGGGGCGTGAGCGCGCCACCTACGCACCGATACGCATCGGCATCGGCGTCAATACCGGACGCCTGATGCTGGGCGTCATAGGCGGAGGAAACCGCATGGAAGGCACGGTAATCAGCCATGCCGTCAATCTGGCCTCGCGCCTGCAGACCCTGACCAAGACCTATGGCACGCCGTTGCTGATCAGCGAACACACGCTCTACAGCCTGTCCGAACCGCACAAATTTTCCGTCCGTCATCTCGGCCGGGTCAAGGTCGCCTACAAGACCCATGCCGAATCAATCTATGAAGTATTCGATCACGATGCGCCGCAGATCAGGGAACTGAAGAAGTTGTCCCTGAAAAAATTTGAAGAAGCGCTGGCCTATTACCATTCCCGTGCGGTCGATCGCGCCCACTCCCTGCTCGAAGAGATCGTCAGGGACAATCCCCATGACATCCCCGCCCAAGTCTATCTGCAGCGCTGCGCGGATTACCTGAGGACCGGTGTTCTGGTCGGCTCCGAGGAATTAGCCGACGAACTGGAATGGGACGCGAAATATGAGCTGAACATTGCGGAAATCGACAGCCAGCACCGTGAACTGTTAGTGCACATCGCCAAACTGCACGAGGCCGTCACGACCGGCACTGATCCCGCGACAGTGTCCGCACTGATGCGGACACTGGAAAACCAGATCAGCGCGCATTTCGACTTCGAGGAAAAATTGATGCGCGACCATCACTACCCTTTCTCGGCCGACCATATTGCACAGCATAATTCCTACAAAAATTATGTCTCCAGATTAAAAATAGAAATCGAAGCCAATGTCGATGATCCACTGCATTTGGGTTTTCGCATCAACCTGTTCCTGGCTGACTGGATGCTAAACCACTCCAATCGCGATGACCGGCATCTGGGAAGATTCCTGATTGAACGCGGCGTATTCCATCCTGCCGACACACCTGATTCACCCACCTAAACTACCCGAGCGAACACCATGCAATCAGATTGGAAAAAATTTCTTGCCGAACAAACGGCCGACATCACACAACATGGCGTTGAGTGTTCCGCCACCGGCACGCTGCTGTGCAACCTGGACCAATTCGGCACACTGCGCGTATCGGGAGAAGAAGCGCAGGCCTTTCTGCAAAACCTGTTGAGCAATGACATCCGTGAGGTCAGCGCCACACGCGCGCAGATCAGCAGTTTCAATACCGCAAAAGGTCGCATGCTGGCGACCTTGCTGATCTGGCGCGACGGCGACGATTATCTGCTGCAACTGCCAGCTACCCTGACTGAAGCGATGCGCAAGAAACTCAGCATGTATGTGTTGCGCGCCAAGGTAAAAATCACCGATGCCAGCGAAGAAGTGATTTCACTGGGGCTGTCCGGTGATCATGCGCAGGAAATCCTGCTCAAACGGTACGGGCCACTGCCTGAATCATCCCTCGGCGTCAGCTGTATCGAGAATCAGGCGGGTAGCATCATCAAATACAGCGACACGCGCTTCCAGCTCAGCACCACACCACTACAGGCCATCACCCTGGTTCAGACACTCGGCAGCCAGGCACAACTCGTCGGCAACACCTGCTGGGACTGGCTCAACATCCGCGCCGGCCTTGCGGTCATCCTGCCGCAGACACAGGAACAATTTGTGCCGCAAATGGCGAATCTCGACCTGACAGGCGGAATCAACTTCAAGAAAGGCTGCTACCCCGGACAGGAAATCGTCGCCCGCATGCACTATCTGGGCAAACTCAAGCGCCGCATGTATCTGGCGCATGTGGATAGCGAAACCGCGCCCCAGTCAGGCGACGAACTATTCAGTGCAGACATGACAGAAACCGGCCAGCCCCAGCCCAGCGGCATGATCGCCAACGTCGCCCCTGCACCGGATGGCGGATACGACGTACTGGCTGTCGTCCAGATTGCCAGCCACGACACGCACAGCGTCCACCTGGGCTCCTTGCAAGGCGCGCCCTTACAATTCATGCCGCTGCCCTATTCGCTATAGATTTTCAAGAAAGGCGCATGACCATACCCTACTCAATACATCGACTGGGGTATTTTTATAACTCCAGCACCATCCTGATATGCGGCAGTCCCGCGTCCATAAAGACTTCACCCTCATCCACAAAGTCAAAGCTGCGATAGAACGGTATGGCATGCGTCTGCGCATCCACGTCAACCTGAGGGTAATCGTGCGCACGCGCGTAATCGAGCAGCGCCTCCATGATGGCTGTGCCGACTTTTTGCTTGCGCCATTTCGACGACACAGCGATGCGTCCGATATGACCGTTTGCCAGCATGCGGCCACAGCCTATCGCTTCACCCTGCTGGCTGAGCACCAAAGCATGACGGCAATGCTCATCCAGCCCGTCCCACTCCAGTTCGGCGGGTATGCCCTGTTCGAGAATAAACACAGCCTCGCGCACGGATTTGAGCAAGGGTTCGCCATCATGCCAGCAGACCATGCTTACGCTAAAAGGGTTCGTCATGTGTTTCTTCCGGTAGGTTATTCGATGATTTTGACAGCCGTGCCCGCAGACACCAACGTAAACAATTCAAGCAAATCCGCGTTGCGCATCCGGATGCAGCCATGCGAATGCGCCTGGCCGACCGGCACGGAATCGGGCGTACCGTGGATGTAAATATAGCGACGCATGGTGTCGTTGTCGCCGAGCCGGTTAAAGCCCGGCTCGCAACCGGACAACCATAAAATCCGTGTCAATATCCAGTCCCGCCCGGCAAACTGCGCACCCAGTTCCGGCGTATAAATTTCGCCGGTCGGGCGACGCCGCACAAACACGGTATTTTCAGGGCAACCCGCGCCTATCTTGGCGCGAATGATATGTTTGCCGCGTGGCGTGCAATAACTGCCGCACACCTCGCCCGCCCCGTTCGCTGCGGTTGACACAAGGTAACGGCGCAGCAACGCGTCACCATCGTCAAACAGCTCCAGTGCCTGGGTAGTGATATGAACGATAATTTTCATGCCCCCGTCATTCCCGTCTGCACTCTGGCATCCTTCTGTTGCGCGCGGCGCAGCGCGAAAAAATTGCTCAGCATTAAACCACACTCCTCAGCCAGCACGCCGCCCGTCACTTGCGCATGGTGATTCAGACGTACATGTTGGTGAGTGGCCAGTGGTGAGTGGCGAGTAGAACATTCACCGAAGGCATCCAGCACGCTGCCGCACACCCCCGTCTTAAAATCGCTCGCGCCGTACACCACCCGCGCAATGCGCGCATGCATGATGGCTCCGGCACACATCAAACAGGGTTCCAGCGTCACATACAGCGCACACCCCGACAGACGATAATTGCCGATGCGTTGCGCCGCATCGCGCAGCGCCTGCATTTCGGCATGTGCCGAGGGGTCGTGACGCGAAATCGGCGCGTTATAGCCGCGCCCGATAATTTCCCCCTCTTTAACCACCACCGCCCCCACCGGCACTTCGCCTGCCGCCTGCGCCTGACCGGCCAGTTCGAGCGCGACTCGCATGAAATCGTTATCGGTCATCGTAATACTGTTGGAAATTTAAGGTGTGCAACCGTAGCACAGTCAGCTTGACGAGCGCAATGATGGCGCTTGCTCTGGCAACAATGGCCGGACTGCGGGTACTTCAAGGAAAACCTTATACCTAACAACGGCCAAGACGCGCTAGAATCACCCCTCGTAATAACTGAACGACAACAGCCATGAACACACAACTCTTACAACAAGCAAGCAAACTCGATCTTGACGAGCAAATTGAACTTGTAGAGGCCATCTGGGACGGCATCGTTAATCGCAACGCCGTGCCATCACTGACAGAAGCGCAAAAAACGGAACTCGACAGCCGCCTCGCAGACCACCTGTCGAACCCTGATGATGTGATACCGTGGAGCGAAGTAAAAGCGTCTGCCCTTGCCAGAATCAGGCAATGAGCCTAACCATTACTTTTCATCGTGCCGCCACGCTACGGTATCCAGCGACATCCATCTGACACCCATATCGTGCCTAGCTGATCTTTTCAGACGCACACCGCTTGCCTTTGTTGCATTTATTGACAAGAATGGCGAAACCTTAATGAAAGTTAATCCATGTCAGAAAACCTCATTGCCGACTTTTCTCTGCCCGCCACCGGAGGACTAACCTTCACGCTCTCTGCCGCACGCGGCAAGCATCTGGTGATTTTCTTTTATCCCAAGGACAACACGCCGGGTTGCACCACCGAAGTGCAGCAATTCCGCGACCTTTACGCACAGTTTCAGCAGGCGAATTGCGAACTGGCGGGCATTTCCCGCGACAGCCTCAAGTCGCATGAAAACTTCAAGGAAAAGTTCACCCTTCCCTTCGAACTGTTGTCCGACACCGACGAGACGGTTTGCGGATTGTTCGACGTGATCAAGCAAAAGAACCTGTATGGCAAGCAGGTACGCGGCATAGAACGCAGCACCTTCGTATTTGACCGCGATGGCGTGCTGCGTCATGAATGGCGCAAACTCAAGGCCGATGGCCATGCACAGGAAGTTCTCGATTTTGTTACTACTCTAGCCTAAAGGAACGTCATGTCCCCTCGCAGAAAAGCGGCAGCACATAGCAAATTATTCATTCTGGACACCAATGTTCTATTGCATGATCCGACCAGTCTGTTCCGCTTCGAGGAACACGACATCTGCCTGCCGATGTTCGTACTGGAGGAACTGGACAATAAGAAAAAGGGCATGACCGAAGTGGCGCGCAACGCGCGTCAGGCCAGCCGTTTTCTCGATGAAATCGTCAACGACGCGCCGCGCAATATAGAAGAAGGTATCGCGCTCAAATCCGATGCGCACAAAAACTGCACCGGACGACTGTATCTGCAAACCAGCTTCGTCAAACACGAATTGCCGCAAAATCTCGAACTCGGCAAGGCCGACAACGCGATCCTCGGCGTTATCATCGGCCTGCAACAGCAGCAACCGGATCGCGCGGTCATTCTGGTCAGCAAAGACATCAACATGCGCATCAAGGCGCGTGCGCTGGCACTGGACGCGCAGGACTATTTCAACGACAAGGTGCTCGAAGACACCGATTTGCTGTATGGCGGCGTACTGCAACTGCCCGTGGATTTCTGGGAGACCCATGGCCGCGACATGGAGTCCTGGCTCCGGGACGGGCATACCTATTACCGGATAAACGGCCCGCTGTGCGGCGCGTTTTTCATCAATCAATTCGTTTACAAGGAAGACGACACACCGTTTTATGCGCTGGTGCTGGAACAGGACGAGAATAGCGCCGTGCTGCGCACCCTGACCGACTACACGCACAGCAAGAACAATGTGTGGGGCATCGTCGCACGCAATCGCGAACAAAACTTCGTGCTCAATTTGTTGATGGACCCCGAAATCGATTTCGTCACCCTGCTAGGACAGGCGGGCACCGGCAAGACCCTGCTGACGCTGGCCGCAGGTCTGATGCAGACGCTAGAAGCCAAGCTCTATACGGAAATCATCATCACCCGCGTGACCGTGCCGGTCGGCGAAGACATCGGTTTTCTGCCCGGCACCGAAGAAGAGAAAATGACGCCGTGGATGGGCGCGCTGGATGACAATCTGGATGTGTTGAACAAATCCGACGAGGAAGCAGGCGAGTGGGGACGCGCGGCGACACGCGACTTAATCCGCTCACGCATCAAGATCAAGTCGCTCAACTTCATGCGCGGACGCACCTTTCTCAATAAATACATCATCATCGATGAGTCGCAGAACCTCACGCCCAAACAGATGAAAACCCTGATCACGCGCGCCGGACCCGGCACAAAAGTGGTGTGCATGGGTAACATTGCGCAAATCGATACGCCTTATCTCACCGAGGGCAGCTCCGGCCTGACTTATGTGGTGGACAGATTCAAGGGCTGGCCGCATGGCGGTCACATCACCCTGCTGCGCGGCGAACGCTCACGTCTGGCCGACCATGCCGGCGAGGTGCTTTAAACCCGGATTGTCCGGTAGACCAGGAATGACGTTGCTAATAATAATGCTGACTTACTCACCCAAACCGTCATATTGCGAGCGCAGCGCGGCAATCCAGGTTATTAAATAATGACACTCAACATTACCAAATCTGACGCCGAATGGCGCGATGAACTCACGGACGAGCAATATCGAGTATGTCGCCAGTGCGGCACCGAGCCGCCTTTTAGCGGAGAATTCTGGGATTGCCATGATGCGGGCATCTATCGTTGCGCGTGCTGTGCCCACCCCCTGTTCGATTCCGCGACCAAGTTCGATTCGGGTTCCGGTTGGCCCAGCTACACACAGCCGGTGCAGGACAATAGCCTGACTACGCGCAGCGATACGACTCACGGCATGCGCCGGGATGAAGTAAACTGTGCGCAGTGCGGCGCACATCTCGGACATGTATTCACCGATGGCCTGCCTCCCGGCGGATTGCGCTATTGCATCAATTCAGCCTCACTCGTTCTCGATAGAAAATAAACCATGAAACTGCTTTTTGATCTCTTTCCCGTCATTCTGTTTTTTGTCGCATTCAAATTTCAGGGCATTTATGTTGCGACCGCAATCGCCATTGCTGCGACCGTAGTCCAGATAATCTGGACAAAATACCGGCACGGCAAAGTGGACACCATGCTCTGGGTGAGTTTCGCCATTATCGGCATATTCGGCGGCGCAACCCTGATGCTGCAAGATGAGACCTTCATCAAATGGAAACCCAGCGTGTTGTACTGGCTGTTTTCCGTGATTCTGCTGGGGTCGAATTTGCTGTTCAGCAAAAATCTGATACGCGCCCTGCTGAGTGAAAAAATGGCCCTGCCGGTACGGGTGTGGAACCGCCTGAATCTGAGCTGGAGCCTGTTCTTTGCAGCGCTCGGTTTCATCAACATGTACGTGGCGTTCAACTATTCCACCGATACCTGGGTCAATTTCAAACTGTTCGGTTTCACCGGTCTGATGCTGGTGTTCATCCTGGCGCAAAGCGCGTGGCTGGCGAAGTATGTGGATGAGAAAAAGGAGAACAACTGATGTGGTATGCCATCGTAGGGCAGGATGTGCCGGATAGCCTGAGCCGACGTCTTTCCTCCCGTCCCGCGCATGTCGCGCGCCTGCAACTATTACAAACTCAGGGACGCCTGCTGCTGGCCGGTCCCTTCCCTGCCGTAGATGCCGAAGACCCGGGCACAGCGGGTTACACCGGCAGCCTGATCGTAGCCGAATTTGCCTCGCTGTCCGCAGCGCAGGACTGGGCCAATGCCGACCCGTATCTTGCCGGCGGCGTATATGAGCGGGTCAGCGTACAACCTTTTAAAAAGGTATTCCCTGCATGAACCGTATGGAAAAAATGCGCGCGCATCTGGCCGCGCTCAAGCCGCTTACCCTGGAAATAATTGACGAAAGCCATAAACATGCCGGACATGCCGGTGCACGCGATGGCGGCGGTCATTATGTATTGCGCATCGTCTCCGCCGAATTCATCGGAAAGGGTACGATGGCGCGCCACCGTATGATATATTCCGCGCTGGAGGAGATGTTGAAACGTGAAATACACGCACTCAACATACAGGCGAACACGCCGGACGAAGTTTAAATTTCCTATTATTTATATTTGAAGAGGATACACATGTTGAAGACCCGTAAATTTGCAGCGCTAGCTATTTTGATCGCACTGGCGATCAACCCCGCTATGGCCGAAGAAAAATCCGCTGCCATCGTCAATGGCGTAGCTATTTCTCAGCAACGCGTCGAAATGAACGTGGCCGCCGCGCTGGCACAAGGCCAGACAGACGGCCCGGAATTACGCAAAGCCATTCGTGACGACCTGATCAGCCGCGAATTGATGGTGCAGTCCGCGCTCAAAGACAGCCTGGACAAGACAGCAGATGTCGTCCAGCAAATTGAAATTGCCAAACAAACCGTACTGGTCAACGCCTATGTACAGAACCAGCTGAAGAAAAACCCGGTCAGCGAAACGCAACTCCAGCAAGCCTATGAAACCCTCAAAGCCAAGCTGGGTGACAAGGAATACGATGCGCGCCACATCCTGCTGGCCAGCGAAGCCGAAGCCCGCGCCGTCATCGCCAAACTGGGCAAGAAGGAAAAGTTCGACAAACTCGCTGCGAAATCCCTGGATACCGGTTCTGCTGAACGCGGCGGCTCACTGGGCTGGACCGTACCAAAGAACTTTGTTGAACCCTTCGCCAACGCCTTGCTGAACCTGAAAAAAGGCGATTACACCAAGGAGCCAGTACAGTCGCAATTCGGCTGGCACGTCATCAAACTGGACGACGTGCGTGCGCTCAAAGTGCCTGCCTTTGACGAACTGAAGCCGCAGTTGCAACAACGTCTGCAACAGCAGGCGATACAGAAAGCGATTACCGACTTGCGCGCGGCGGCCAAGGTCGAATAAATCCTGTTGTTGAGCAGCATACTGAAAGGACGCCTGCGGGTGTCCTTTTTTACGCGTGATACAATGGCCCGTCCGTCACTTCAAAATCGATGCTAATTCCGTGAAATCCGCACGCTTTGCGGCGGGTAATTTTCAATTCCATACCACGACTATCAAATGGCCGACACGTCGCCGGAAATCAGAATTTCCCTACTGTAATTAAGCACTGTATAGCGTATTCTTTCGACACCTTTTGTGCTGTGTTTATCATGAAAAAAATCAAACCCGGCGAAATCCCGAACACAGGCGCAGCCAGAATTTCTATTCCCGAAGTCTTGTCCATGATGCACATCGCACGCATTGATGTGCTGGACAGGATTATCGCGAATCAGCCGCTGACCGACATCCTGTTAGCAACCATACGGCATCTGGAGAAATTATTCCCTGCGATGCGCGCCTCGGTGCTGCAATTAAATGCACACACAGGTTGTCTGGACGCGTGCATCGCACCCGGCCTGCCGGATTTCTACGTTGCCGCAATCGAAGGTTTGCGCCCTGCCCCCGCCAGCTGTTCATGCGGAACGGCGGCCTATAGCGGCGAAACGGTAATGGTCGAGGATGTGCAAACTCACCCATATTGCGCCTCCATACGCGAACTCAGCACGCGCGCCGGGTTTCGCGCCTGTACTGCGATGCCCTTCAAGGGAGGCGATGGACAGGTACTCGGTGTAGTTGCCCTGTACTTTGAACAGCCTTACCTGCCCGGTGACACCGAACTAGAACTGATCGGTGAATTCGCCCGCATGGCAGGCATCGCTATCGAGAAGGAAAAAACCGAATCGCAGCGCAGCGCGATCGCCGCCTCGCTCAGCCAGAGCGAAACACGTTACCGCAGTCTGGTCGAAGCCGCCCCTTTCCCGGTCGTCATCAGTCGCCTCACGGATGGCGCACTGTTGTACGGCAATCATCGCGCCGAACTCATGTTCGGCATCAGCCGCGAACAGGGCACAGGAGAGCTCGCCGTCAAGTTCTATGTTGACCCGCACGAGCGCGCGCGCATCATCGCCAAGGTGCTCGAACAACAAATCATCTCCGACGAAGAAATCCGGCTTTACAAGGCAGGTGGAGAAATCATCTGGGTGCTGCTCTCGGCCTGCATCATGGAGTTCGACGGACAGCCCGCCCTTTTGAGCAGCCTGGTAGAAATCAGCGAAATCAAGGAACACCAGGCGCAGCTCCACTTTATGGCCCATCACGATGCGCTGACCCGCCTTCCCAATCGTTCCATGATAGAGACCCGGCTCGAACAGGAAATCGAACAGGCGCATCGCCACGGGCTGAAGCTCGCCGTGCTGTTCTTTGATCTGGATCACTTCAAGATCGTCAACGACAGTTTTGGCCATCCAGTCGGTGACGAGTTGCTGTGTGCCGTCGCCGAGCGCCTTAGCCTGCGCCTGCGTGAAGGCGACACGCTGGCGCGTCAGGGCGGCGATGAATTCATCCTGCTGGCGAGCACGCTGAGCGATACTCAGGACGCTGCGGTGGTGGCACGCGACATCATCAACTCGCTGAGAGCTCCCTTCATACTGTCCGGTGTACATGAAGTCTTTATCGGCTGCAGCATAGGCATCAGCATGTTTCCGAATGACGGCGCTACCGTGACCGAATTGATGAAAAACGCGGATGCCGCGATGTATTACGCCAAGGAAAATGGCCGCAACCAGTTTTCGTTCTACACCAAGGAATTAAACGCCGATGCACACAGCAAGCTGGTGATGGAAAATGATTTGCACCGCGCCCTGCTGAATAACGAACTACAGCTGCACTATCAGACGAAAATTGATTTGCGCAGCGGCAAAATATGCGGCTTAGAAGCCTTGATACGCTGGAACAAACCCGATGGCACGTTGATGTCGCCCGCCGAATTCATTCCGCTGGCCGAAAAAACCGGTGTCATTTTGACCATAGGCAACATGGTGCTGGAGCGCGCCTGTTTGCAAATTCGTCAGTGGCTGGATGAAGGCTTGAAGGATGTGCTTATTGCCATCAATATTTCCGCCAGGCAGTTCCGCAACGGTAATTTAGACAAACTTATTGAAAAAAGCCTGAACAAATACGGGATAGACGGACGCCATCTGGAACTGGAGTTGAACGAAAACATGATGATGCATGAACCGGAACGCGCCATAGAAACAATGCGCAGCCTCAAAAAACTCGGTGTAAAACTTTCACTGGACGATTTTGGCACAGGCTATTCCAACCTCGCCTACCTGCGGCGCTTTCCGATAGACAGCCTGAAGATAGACCAGTCCTTCGTGCATGGCATGATTAGCGATCCCGGCGATGCCAAAATCGCCAACATCATCATCGATCTGGCACATAGCCTGAAACTCAGCGTGCTGGCAAAAGGCGTTGAAAACGCAGATCAGCTGAGCTTCATGCGCAGCAATGGCTGCGATGAATTGCAAGGCTATCTGTTCAGCCGGGCATTGCCCGCCTCTGAAGTGTCCGAAATGATGCGCAGCGAAAACCCACTGATCATTTGAAGCATAGGCTCATGAAACAGATTCCCGCCCAAAATATGTTTTTCTTCAGCTTTCCTGTGTATTCAGCTTACCCACGAAGTTCTGCAATTCCGGCGGCAGTGGTGCGCTGATCTGTATCGGCTCGCCGGTCAGCGGATGGCTGAATGAAATCGAATGCGCGTGCAGAAACATGCGCTTCAAGCCCTGCTTCATCAATTCCCGGTTACGCGCGAAATCACCGTATTTATCATCTCCGGCAATCGGAAAACCCAAGTGAGACAGATGCACGCGTATCTGGTGGGTGCGCCCGGTCTTGAGTTGCGCCTCCAATAAACTGAACCCCGGCCAGGTTTGCTCCAACGTAAAAATAGTGTGCGAGGCTTGCCCGCCCTCCCTGACTGTCACGCGCTTCTCGCCTTGCGGCGTGTCAAACTTATGCAGCGGCAGCTTGACGTGCTGTTTGACGTTCAGCCACCGTCCCAGCACCAGCGTCAGATAGCGTTTATCGCTGTTGCCCTCGCGCATAATCTCATGCATCGCAGTCAGCGCGGAACGCTTCTTCGCCAACAGCAAGACCCCGGAAGTTTCGCGGTCCAGCCTGTGTACCAGTTCCAGAAATTTGGCCTGAGGACGGGCGCGACGCATTTGTTCGATCACACCAAAACTCACCCCGCTGCCGCCATGCACAGCCAATCCGGAGGGTTTATTGATGACTAACAGCGCATCGTCTTCATAAATGACGGGCAACTCAGCTGACGGGATATGAACTGTTGAAACTTCTTCTTTTTGCGCCACACGCACCGGCGGGATGCGCAACAGATCGCCCAGTTTCAGACGATAGGTCTGATCCACACGCTTCTTGTTCACCCGCACTTCGCCGCGCAGGATGCGGTAAATATGGCTCTTGGGCACACCTTTTAAATGACGAAACAGGAAGTTGTCGATGCGCTGCGCTTCACCGCTTTCATCTATCGTAAGTAATGTGACAGATTCTTTGCTTAAACTATTCATTATGCTTATACTTCGGCGTTCGCGCGTTTTGGATTGGATAAGTTCGGGATACATCTCCCGCCGATTGTCTCTGGCAATTTTCTACATTGAAATTTGTTCAGGCAGTTGGAAAAAGCGATGGCGCCATGCGCCTCCTCCCGCCAACCGCAGCCCGGTTAATATCACTCACCGGAACCAGCAGTGATAGTAATTGATTTGCGCGCTCAAAGCACCTGTGGATTTCCGTAACGGGGCAAACGAATGCAACACCTTGTGGTCGAGCCGGACACATGCAGGCGCCGCTGATTAGCCGCCCTGCACGAATCCAGGAATTCTCCCCAATCGTGCTGCAATTTATGCCACGCTACCCGAACAACAAGACCAACTACTCAAAGAGAACCGATTTGATCAACTGTTTTTATACACTGTTCACACGATTTTTCCCTGCCTGCGCTTAGTCGCTGTAGCTTGAGTCTTACCCGTGTCAGAGCGCGGGAGAAAACTTAAATGAAACGCATGTTATTCAATGCGACACAACCGGAAGAACTCCGTGTCGCCATTGTTGACGGTCAAAAATTAATTGACCTGGACATTGAAACCGCCGGAAAAGAACAACGTAAAAGCAACATTTACCAGGCTGTCATCACACGCATCGAGCCTAGTCTCGAAGCCTGTTTCGTCGAATATGGCGGCAATCGTCACGGTTTCCTGCCGTTCAAAGAGGTGTCTTCGCAGTTCTATCAACCCGGTTGTGGCAACCGCCCTTCGATCAAGGAAGCCTTGCGCGAAGGCCAGGAACTGCTGGTGCAAATTGAGAAGGACGAGCGCGGCAACAAGGGCGCGGCACTGACCACCTTCATCAGTCTTGCCGGTCGCTACATCGTGCTGATGCCGAACAACCCGAATGGCGGTGGTGTATCACGCCGCATCGAGGGAGATGAACGCACCGAGTTGCGCGAAGTGCTATCGCACCTGGACGTACCGGAAGGCATGAGCATCATCGCGCGCACGGCCGGTATCGGACGCAATGAAGAAGAGCTGCAATGGGACCTGAATTACCTGAATCAACTGTGGACCGCCATTGCAGATGCTGCAACGAGTGAAAAAGCACCTTCCCTGATCTACCTTGAAAGCTCGCTGGTGGTACGCGCCATTCGTGATTACTTCAACCCGGAAATCGGCGAAATCCTGATCGACACCGAAGACGTATATCAGCAGGCGCACGCGTTCATGAGCACAGTGATGCCTGACAACGTCAACCGCATCAAGCTCTATGTAGATGACGTACCGCTGTTCTCGCGCTTCCAGATCGAACACCAGATCGAATCCGCCCATGCGCGCGAAGTGCGCCTGCCTTCCGGCGGCGCCATCGTTATCGACCATACCGAAGCGCTGACCGCGATCGACATCAACTCGGCACGCGCCACCAAAGGTTCGGACATCGAGGCTACCGCGTTCAATACCAATCTGGAAGCGGCTGAAGAAATCGCCCGCCAGATGCGTTTGCGCGATCTGGGCGGACTGATCGTGATCGACTTCATCGACATGGAAAACAGCAAGAACCAGCGCGACGTCGAAAACCGTCTGCGCGACTCGCTGCGCTTTGACCGTGCCCGCGTGCAGACCGCCAAGATCTCGCGTTTCGGCCTGCTGGAACTTTCCCGTCAACGCCTGCAACCTTCACTGGGTGAAAGCAACTACATCACCTGCCCGCGTTGCAGCGGCATCGGTCATATACGCGGCACCGAGTCCTCCGCACTACACATCCTGCGCATCATTCAGGAAGAAGCCATGAAAGACAGCAGCGCGGCAATACATGCGCAAGTTCCTGTCGATGTCGCCACCTTTTTGCTCAACGAAAAGCGTGCCGACATACATCGCGTGGAATCGCGCCTGAAAGTGCCTATCATCCTGATTCCCAACCCGCACATGGAAACGCCTAATTACACCATCAACCGTCTGCGGCACGACGATTTGAGCGGTGAAATGACGCAAGCCAGCTACAATCTGGTGGAAAAACCGGACGAGGGCAAACAGGCACAGGAACCGCAAAAAGGCGTGCGCGCTCAAGCCATCGTCAAGGGCATCACGCCTACGCAACCGGCCCCGATGAAAGTTGAACAACCGGTTGCAACATCCAGCCTGCTGGGTCAAATCGGCGGCTGGTTTAAATCCCTGCTGAGCACAGACGAACCCGGTGAAACAGCCGTTGCCAGCAAGCCACGCGCCAATCCGCGTCGTGAACGCAGCGAACGGCCCGAGCGCAACGAAGGCGGCAACCGCAAGCGTCGCGACCGTAACGACAAGCCGGAACGCAACACAACGCAAGCGCCCGGCAAAGCTGCTGAAAAAGCGCCCGTCGCAGAAACAGCGGCCCGGCCGCCCAAGCAACGTCCGCCCAAAAAGCCTGCTGAGTCACGTCTTGCGGAAGAAAAACCGCTTATCGAAAGCCCTGCAGTCACCGTAGTCGGCGAAGCCGAAACCGAAGCGGAAAAAACCGAAAAAAGCAACGCACGTCGTCGCGGCCGTCGCGGCGGTCGTCGTGAACGCGAAAAGCGTGAAGTCGTGCCCGGCGCGGATGCCGGCATCGCGAATACGGCAGAAATCAGCGTAGCGATGGAGACGCCTGACGTGGCCGAGGCAGTTGATCAACCCGCAAGCCGCACGCTCAAGCCGACAGAATATGTGGCTATGCCCACCAATCTGTCTGCTGCAGCGGCTGTAAGCGTTGTTGAGACAGCAGCGGTAGCACCAGTAGCTGCCACCCCGGTCGAAACAATCGCTCCGGCTCCTGTGGTTGCTGCTCCTGTGGTTGCTGCTCCTGTGGCGGCTGCTCCTGTGGCGGCTGCTCCGGTGGCGGCTGGCGAAACTTTACAGCAGGTCGAAACAGCCCCAGCCAAGCTCGCAGCTGTTGCTAACACGGTTGTCGCCAAGCCGCAGCCGGTCGTTCGCCGCCGTACCCGCCAACTCGAAGTGTATAAAGAGAACGAACCTCTGGTGCAAATCGAAACGCAAAACCCCAAGGCATAGACTTAGCCTGCGATAAAAAAGCCTCACTTTTGTGAGGCTTTTTTTCGTCCGTACTTCAGAAACAGCTATGCGGTCAACTCACGCTGGCGGATGTGCTGTAACAATTCCTGCGCCGCATCCTCCACCATATCCAGCACATGTTCGAAACCCTGCACGCCGCCGTAATAGGGGTCGGGAACTTCCGATTCATTGTGATGACGCGCATAGTCCAGAAACAGTTGCGCCTGTGTTTTGCATCCGCGCGGCGTCAGATATTGCAGTATCGCCAGATTAGCCTTATCCATCGCCAGCACATAATCAAAACGTTCGAAATCCGCGCTTTGCACCTGCCTTCCTCGCAGCGCACTCATGTCATAACCACGCTGCTGCGCCGCATACTGGGTACGCTTATCCGGCGGCTCACCAATGTGATAATCATGCGTCCCCGCCGAATCGATCAGAATGGATTCTGACAAACCTGCACGCTCGACATAATGGCGAAACACCGCCTCAGCCGTAGGAGAGCGGCAGATATTGCCCATGCACACAAATAGTACAGATGTTTTTTTGTTTATTTTCATATTGCTACAATATTGCTCTTTAAAGATTACCCGACAGCATGAAGCGGGGATGAAATATTGGATGAGTCATGGAAGCCAAGTTTAAACCAACACACCGGCTATAAAACAGATTTCATAGCGTCCAGTTGTAAAGAATCTATTGCGAGACATCAAAAACCTGAATAAAACTGAAATTTTTCATAGACGCCTTGATTCGACTTAGGGAAACGCTGATTTATTCACCCAGGCCATCATTGCGAACGCAGCGCGGCAATCCAGCATGTTGATTGTAAAAAATAATTCTGAATTACATCGTCCCGCCACTGCTCTACGCATCTCGCGGTTAAAGGTCGCTCCTCGCAAAGATGAATTAATAAGCGCCCCCTCAGATACTTAGCTTCAGCCGACGCACCCCTGCATACTGAAGGCTGTAACCGCCACTTTAATATTTCCAATCATTGCGTATGGCATCACACGGAATTACAAACGACAGAACTGTTCACCCAATTTACAAAAGTGCGCGTTTCCAAAGCAGTTTTGTCAAAGCGTGGATAATAACTGATTCAGTCATCCATAAATAACGCATTATTATGCGCATATATATTTATCTATGTATAATTTGCGCATGAAAACGCGCAAAAAAATCATTGATCGTCCAATTACCAACGTTGAACGACTTGCTGGTGAACTAAAGAGCATACGTCGTGAACGAAAACTCAGTCAGCAATCACTGTCTGAACGTGCCGCAGTCTCGCGTCGCACCATCACCAATGCCGAAGGTGCAGAGAACGTGGGCGTGAAAGAGTTATGCAAGTTGGTGAACAGCCTGGGTTATGAATTGGTCATGCGGCCCAAGGACACGGTGGTATTCGAAGAACTCGCCTCAACCTTTAAGGACGACGAATGAGCACGTCTCAACCGATGGATATCGAGAAGCTGTTCAACAAGATCCAGCAACTTGAAATACGTACGCCGCAAGGCGTGAGCGGACTGTTGACCAAGGAAAGTCGCTACGTATTCAACTATAAGCGCGTCGACAATCAGGCTGCTGTGTCACTTGTCATGCCGGTACGTGAAGAAAGTTATGCCAGTGGTGATTTGATGGGGATATTCGCTATGAACCGCCCTGAAGGCTATCTTCGCTACATCATAGAGGAGCGCATGAAACGTATGGGTGCACCGAGCGACATGCTGTTGCTGTTTCTGGCTGGAGAAAATCAAATTGGCCGTCTGACCTATGCACTGCCGGGTAAGCATCTCCCACAAAGCGCGGGAGAGCATTTGGATGATCTGCTGAACTCTCCTTCAGGGGCGCTGTTTGCGCGTCTGGTGGATTTGTATGCCTTGGGTTCCGGCATATCCGGTATCCAACCCAAGGCGCTGGTACCGATTGCTGCGGACGGCACAATTGATCAGCTTGCCGAGCATACGGCAGTTCCCTTAAAAACTGTTATTGTTAAAGCGGAAGGAGAAGACTTTCCCGGCTTGGCACGCAATGAATATTTTTGTATGTCTGTCGCGTGCGAGGCAGGTCTGGAGGTTCCCGAGTTCTGGCTGTCCAATGACGGACTGCTGTTTATCATGTCACGTTTTGACAGGCTGCCGGATGGCACCCCGCTCGGCTTTGAGGATATGGCTGTGCTGACCGGACGATCAACAGACAGAAAGTACGAAGGCAGCTATGAAATGATTGCGCAGGCGTCGAAAAGTATTCTGGTGAAGGAAGTGTCACTCAGCTGAGGAAACTATTTGAGCGAGTTGCCCTTTCCTGCTGGCTGCGTGATGGCGATGCTCACCTTAAGAATTTTGGCATGCTTTACGAACATCCGGCAGCAGTGCGATGCCTGGCTCCAGTTTATGACGTGGTTTGCACGGACATTTATCCTGCATTGGACGGATCGCTGGCTTTGAAACTCAACAAAAGTAAAACTTTTCCAGACGACAAAACAATTACTGCATATGGCAATCGCTTAGGCCTGAGCAACCGCGATGTAACAAAAATTCTGAGACGCCTCGAAATTGCCTATCAGGTGGTAGCGGCGAAATGCGAGCAAGACCCTCGTTATCAAACGGATGCCCTGCTCTCAAACATCAAACAAGCCATCAAGCGCACTGGATTACGCGACAAAACCGCCCGTAGAACGCGCTAAGCATCGAACGTCAGCTATGTGATGAATTGCGGAGATTGATTGCAATCATAGATGAAGACACTACCCTCATTCGCGACATGCGGCTGCCTGACATCTCATCCAATGTCCATTTCCGCTCTTTTTAGCCCATCTTTAACCCAAAAAAACCGGCACGCAGCCGGTTCTTTCGGGTATTGCAGTTAAGCGCTGATTTATTCGGTTTTGTCGTTCCCGCGTATAAGTAGTGACCTTGCAATTGTTTTTTGATTGCTTAGTCAATACTTAGTTGTTTCATCAGGCGGGAACCCAGCTAGATAAAGGCACTGGATCCCCGCTTTTGCGGGGATGACGAATAAATCAGCATCACCTTAATTACAAGCGGCCGATTTTAGGCAGTTCGCCGACTAACGGCGCCACATAATCTATCCACGCCTGAGTCACATCATTCCCCGCCGCGTTAATGTACTCGTCCTTCATCTCGGTTGCTTCGCGCGCCACGGAGGACAGCGGCGTGATGAAGCATTCGCTGGTGTAGGGCACACTGGAGAGTCGGCGAATCGACACCGAGCCGGGCTGGCCGGTGCTGGCTGCGTGATTTACCGCATAGTCGCCCACTTCGCGCGCCTCTTGCGCATCCACCCGTGACACGATGGTGGGGAAGGAGCGTTGCAAATAACCGAAGGTGTCGGCACGCACGCGCACTTTCTGCCCAGGGAAGGCTTCTTTTACCAGTGCAGCCAGAGTATCGCCCAGGGCACCGCTGCCGGACAGCTGAATGTTACCGTGCGAGTCGCGCTCGCCGCTGGTGGAGATCGGGTTGCCATCCTTATCGGTGATGCCTTCGGACACCGCGATCACGCAACGGCCCAGTCTCGCCACGACATCGCGCACGTCCTGCTGAAAGCTTTCGACATTGAACACACGTTCCGGCAAATAAATTAGATGCGGGCCATCGTCCTCGGCCTGACGCGCCAGCGCAGAGGCTGCGGTCAGAAATCCGGCACTGCGCCCCATCACCACGTTCACTTTAATGCCGGACAAGGCATTATTGTCACGATCATCCCCCATGAAGGCCAGCGCCACAAAGCGCGCAGCAGAAGCAAAACCCGGACAGTGATCGGTGACTTTCAGGTCGTTATCGATGGTTTTGGGGATGTGCACGGTGCAAAAATCATAATTCGCCTCTTTCGCCATCTCGGCGATGATGTGCGCGGTCTCGGCAGAATCATTGCCGCCGATATAAAAGAAAAAACGCACGTCATGCTTTTTGAATACCTCGAATACTTTTTCACATTCCGCACGTCCGGGTTTGAGACGCACCGAACCCAGTGCGGCGGCCGGCGTGGCTGCGACTAATTCGAGTTGTTCGATGCTTTGCGTCGTCAGATCGATGAAATCTTCTTTCATGATCCCGGCGATGCCGTGATGTGCCCCCAGAATGCCGGTGATATTGGCCTGCTTGCGCGCCGCAAGCACCGCGCCGACCAGCGACTGATTGATGACAGCGGTTGGACCGCCCGATTGACCGATGACCATCTTGCCGATTAGTTGCCTTGTCATTTCATCATCTCCTTGAGTTAAGTACTTTCATTTTACCCCAACACGACTCGGCGGCAGTGCACTGCATCGCTTATAATTAAGCAGTTTTCAAAATTAAATTTTATTAAAGGAAATCATATGAGCTTGTTGAACGTCCGTCCCGGAAACAAACTACCCCACGAATGCAATGTCATCATTGAAATCCCCAAACATGCCGATCCGGTTAAATATGAGGTGGACAAGGCATCCGGCGTGCTGGTGGTGGACCGTTTCATCGGCTCGTTGATGCGTTACCCCTGCAATTACGGCTTCATTCCCGAAACTATTGCCGACGATGGCGATCCGGTGGACGTACTGGTCGTCACCCCCTTCCCCATTATCCATGGCGCAATCATCCCCTGCCGTCCGGTAGGCGTATTGATGATGAGTGACGAAGGTGGCGATGATGCAAAAATCATCGCCGTCCCCACCGACAAACTTACTCCGCTGTATCACGAAATTCAGACCTACGAAGATTTACCGAAAATCACCCTGGAACAGATCAAGCACTTTTTCGAACTGTACAAGGCGCTGGAACCGGGCAAGTGGGTCAAGATCAGGGGCTGGGAAGGGGTCGAAGCGGCGCATGCCGAGATCACCAACGGCCTGGCAGCCTACCAAAAAGAAATCGCAGGCAAATAATGACGGCGCAGATCATAGACGGCAAAGCCATCGCGCAAGCGGTACGCGCCGAATGGAAAGTACGCGCGGATGCCTTGATCGCGCGCGGAGTCACCCCGGGCATGGCGGTGATCATCGTGGGCAATGATCCGGCATCCAAAGTGTATGTCGCCAACAAGGTGAAAGCCTGCGCGGAACTGGGGTTGTACTCAATACACGTAGAACTGCCAACTGACACCACCGAAGCGGCCTTGCTTGCAGCGGTCAACACCCTGAACAATGACCCGAAAATCCACGGCATTCTGGTGCAACTGCCGCTGCCCGGTCATCTGGATTCGCACACCGTCATCGAGGCGATCAATCCTGACAAAGATGTGGATGGCTTTCACCAGAAAAATGTCGGCGCACTGGTCACCGGCGAGACACCCTTCCCTTCCTGCACGCCTTTCGGCGTGATGGTGATGCTGGAAAAAACCGGCATCGCCATTGAGGGCAAACACGCCGTGGTGGTAGGGCGCAGCAACATCGTCGGCAAGCCGATGGCCTTACTGCTGCTGCACAAGAACGCCACCGTGACAATCTGCACTTCAAAGACCGTGGATCTGGCAAAGCACACCCGCGATGCAGACATACTGGTCGCGGCGGTGGGTCGCCCGAACTTCATCACCGGCGACATGGTCAAGCCGGGTGCGGTAGTGATCGATGTGGGCATCAACCGCAATGCCGAAGGCAAGCTGGTCGGCGATGTGGACTTCGCCAGCGTCAGCGAAGTCGCAGGTTACCTCACCCCGGTTCCCGGCGGTGTCGGTCCGATGACCATCACCATGCTGGTGGCCAACACCGTGCGCGCGGCAGAACGGCTGTCCGGTTTGGGGCAATAGTCCCAATTTAATTCAGAAGCGGCTGTTCGCAGTCGCTTCTGCTTTCAGCCGCCATGCTTCTTCCCCAGCCATAACGAAAAAATAGTTTCCCCGCGGCAATGCGATGAGTTCGGCATATTTTTCAAGCTCCCGATCAACCGTATCATCAGAATGGGTAAATACATCGAAATCACACAAGCGGCACTTGAGACGTCTATAATCGGGCTACGATTATCCGTATCTGTTGCACATTCAATCACTCCAGGAGAAATATCATGGCTAAAGGTCAGCAACGCAAGAACAAGGAAACAAAAAAACCCAAGAAGGAAGCGCCTCCCGTCAAATAACACGCAGCTGCGATAGCCTGCTGCCGCACATATACCTGAGACTAAATGCTGACCCAATCAAAAAACGACGCGGCACATGGCACTCTCAAGGAGCATGTGATAAGCAGGGTATTGCCATGGCTGGTGCTGGCGGTCGGTCTAGGCTTAACGTACAACCTGCAGCATGACTCCCTCGAAACCGCACACCAACTACAGCACGAAAACTTCAACACCCGTTCGCGCGAAATCGTACAACGCATCGAGGAACGTTTGGCGACCTACCAACAGGTTCTGCGCGGACTGAAGGGGCTGTATGTCGCATCGGAAAGTATCGAACGCAATGCGTTTCATGAGTATGCAAAAAATCAGCATCTGGCCAACTATCCGGGCATACAGGGCGTAGGCTACTCGCTGATCATCCCGCCTCAGGAAAGAGCCCGCCATATCGCCGCCATCCGTAAACAGGGCTTTCCCGACTACACCCCCTACCCTGACGGTGAACGCGAGCTCTACACGTCCATTATCTATCTGGAACCGTTCGCGGGACGCAATCTGCGCGCCTTCGGCTATGACATGTATTCCGAACCGGTGCGCCGCGCCGCGATGGAACAGGCGCGCGATCTGAATGAACCGGTGATGTCGGGCAAGGTCAAGCTGGTACAGGAAATTCACCAGAAAGCGCAATTCGGTTTCCTCATCTATTTACCCATCTACCGCAACGACAGCCCGCATGAAACGCTGGCGGAGCGTCGTGCCAACATCATCGGCTGGGTCTATGCGCCGTTTCGTATGGCTGACCTGATGCAGGGCATACTCTCCGAAAAATCCAGCCAGATCGACTACCAGATTTACGACGGGGCACTGGCCTCGCCAGAAGCGCTGATGTACGACAACGACGGACATCTTGCACTGCACCTGGACAAAGCGCTGTACCGCAGCACGGCGCATATCCGTATCGCCAGACATGACTGGACGATCGATTTGCGCTCACTACCCGACTTCGAAAAAGGTATCGACACCAGGCGCATCACCTCTATCCGTTTCACCGGCATCCTGATGAGCGTGCTACTGGCGTTGCTGGTCTGGCAATTAAACAACGGACAACGACGTGCGCGCAGGCTGGCGAAACAGATGACACAGGAATTACGCGAAAGCGAAACGTCACTGAAAGAAGCACAGGCCATTGCCAATCTGGGCAGCTATATTCTGGATATCCGTACCGGAACCTGGAAAAGCTCGGATGAGCTGGACCGACTGTTCGGCATAGATGCAGCCTATCCACGCACGATAGAAGGCTGGGAGCAACTGCTTCATCCCGACGACCGCAGCATGATGGACAGCTACCTGAAAAACGACGTGCTCGCCCAACACACGACATTCGACAGGGAATACCGCATCGTCCGCCAAAACGACCAATCCCCGCGCTGGGTGCGCGGTCTGGGAGAACTGAAATTCGATGCGAAGGGGAAGGTCGTCTCGATGAGCGGCACGATACAGGACATCACCGCACACAAAGAGGCCGAAGCCACTTTGACCAAGCTATCCCTGGCCGTCGAGCAAAGTCCCAGCTCTATCGTAATCACCGATCTCAACGGACGTATCGAATATGTCAACCAGATGTTCACTACGGTAACCGGATACAGTCGCGACGAGGCGATCGGTCAGAATCCGCGCATACTACAATCCGGCAAGACGCTCAAATCCAGCTATATCGACATGTGGGAACATCTGACGCGCGGTGAAACCTGGCATGGCGAACTGATCAATCAAAACAAGTCAGGCCGCGAATTCAGCGAATCAATCACCATCTCCCCAATCAGGCAACACGATGGCAAGATAACGAATTATCTGGCCATCAAGCATGACATCAGCGAAAGGAAACTTGCCGAAGAGCGCATAGAAAAGCTGGCGCATTTCGACCAGCTCACCGGATTGCCTAACCGCAGCCTGACTATCGAACACTTCAACCATGCGCGCAGTAGCGCACAACGCAACAACAAACCGCTGGCCGTCCTGTTCCTCGATCTCGATCACTTCAAAAATATCAACGACACCCTGGGCCATAGCATAGGCGATCAGTTTCTGATGGAAACAGCCAGACGACTTAAGCTGACACTCCGTGAGGAAGATACCGTATCGCGACTGGGCGGCGATGCATTCACACTGATCCTCCCGGGAACCGACGGGAATGGCGCCGCCATCGTGGCCTGCAAACTGATAGAGGCGATATCCCGGCCCTGGCAATACGAACAGCATGAACTGACTGCGACGCCTTCGATCGGCATCGCGATATACCCAAATGACGGGGAGGATTTCGAGACGCTGTCAAAGAATGCGGATGCTGCGATGTATCGCGTCAAACATAATGGACGCAGCAATTTCCTTCTCTACACCCCGCAGATGCAAGAGCACGCGGCACGCATCCTGAAATTGAGCAGTGCCCTGCGCCATGCGCTGGAACTCGATGAGCTTCATCTGACTTATCAGCCGCAAATATCCATACAGGACGGCCATATCGTCGGCGCAGAAGCCTTGCTGCGCTGGACTCATCCGGAACTTGGCGCAATTTCGCCCGCAGAATTCATCCCGATTGCCGAGAATAACGGCTTGATCATCGCTATCGGTGAATGGGTATTGCGCACGGCGGCCAGACAGTTGAAAGACTGGATGGATGGAGGACTCCCGCCCATGGTGATGGCGGTTAACATGTCCGCAGTGCAGTTCCGCCAGAGCGATATTATCGAGACAGTGACGCGTATCCTCGATGAAGTGCAATTACCGAACGAATGTCTGGAGCTGGAACTGACCGAAGCGGTCGCGATGCATGACCCGCTGGCAGTGATCGCGGTGATGAACAAGCTGCACGCACGCGGCATCCGCATGTCCATCGACGATTTCGGCACGGGCTATTCAAGCTTAAATTACCTGAAAAAATTCAAGGTGTACAAACTGAAGATAGACCAGTCTTTCATCCGTGACATCGGCGACGATCCGGACGACAAGGCGATCGTCGTCGCCATCATCAACATGGCCAACAGCCTGGGCATACAGACCATAGCCGAAGGAGTGGAAACCGCCGAACAACTGGCTTTCCTGCGCCTGCACGGCTGCGACGAAGTGCAGGGCTATTTCTTTAGCAAGCCACTTCCCGCGGAGCAGTTTTTAGAATTCGCGATAGCAGTACACAGTGCGAAGCTATCCAACTAATTACCCGAACTCAAATACCTATTTAAAGGTGTTGACATATGCACTCATACCCGTTGAAAAAACGCATCATCCTGCCGCTGCTCATCGCGGGAGTGGTTTTATTCGGCACCGGCACTTACCTTGTCAACAATCTGGAAGTTCGACAGAAACAGCATTCAGTCGTACAACAAGCCGAATCCCTGCGGCTGCATCTCGACTCGATGTTGGATAGCAAAGCCGAGGTGATGGAAGCCAGCCTGCGCTTCATCGCGCAGGATAAACGTCTGGTCGCCGCGCTGCAGACGGGAGACAGAAAAACATTGCTGGCACTGAGCGCACCGATTTATGAACGCCTACGCCGTCAGAGCAACATCACGCACTTTTACTTTCACGATGCGCATCGCGTCAATCTGCTGCGCACCCACCAGCCTGCGCGATTCGGCGACCTCATCAATCGCCATACTGCACTGGGCGCCGAGAAGAGCGCCGCCGTATTTTCCGGCATCGAACTGGGGCCGCTGGGCACCTTCACCCTGCGCTCCGTTCTGCCCGTGGTCAATAACGGCAAACTGGCAGGTTATCTCGAACTGGGACAGGAGATCGACAACCTCATCCAGGACGCGAGTTCCATGTTTAATGCCGAACTGTTCATGCTGGTAGACAAGCAGCATCTGGTACAGCACGACTGGGAAGCCGGGATGAAGATGCTCGGAAGGGCATACGACTGGAATGCGCTGACTGCTTCCGTACTGATGTCGCAGAGCCTGCCGGACGCGCCTGTTTCCCTGCTAAACCAGATTGGTGCCACTCAGTCGCATCCCGACATTCAGATACGCAGTGACATCGATTTTCAGAACCAGAGTTACTGGGCGGCCATCATCCCCATGAACGACGCAGCTGACCATCAAGTCACCACGTTGGTCATGTTGCATGACATGACGCCGCTCAACGCACAATCGAGAGCAGACTTTATCCTGTTTACGGCGCTTTTCACCGCGATAGGCCTCGGAATTCTTGGCCTTTTTTATCTGATACTGGTGCGGATCGAGAAGCAAATGGCATCATCAAGAAAACAACTCATCGACGAGAGTCAGGCACGCGAGGCGATGCAAAACCGTTTTATTCTGGAATTGCAGGACGAGCACGCGAAACTGCACGAGAGCGAGGAGAAATTCGAAAAAATCAGCGCTTCCGCTCAGGACGCGATCATCTGCATGGATAACGATGGCAACATTTCCTTTTGGAACGCGGCTGCAGAAACAATTTTCGGCTACACGCAGCAGGAAGCGCTGGGTAAGAATCTGCACCAACTGATCGTGCCCGAGCGTTTTCGTGAGGCGCATCTCAAGTCCTTCCCGGCATTCCGCGAGACAGGACGGGGTGCCGCGCTGGGAAAAACGTTGGAACTGGCCGGAATACGCAGGGATGGCACGGAGTTTCCTGTCGAGATTGCGCTGTCGGCCAGCCTGATCGCGGGAAAATGGAATGGCATTGGCGTGCTGCGCGATATTTCCGAGCGTAAACAGGCTCAACATGAAATCGAGCAGGCGCTGCATGTACAGCGCGTGCTGGATTCGATATTGAACATCTCGCTACCTCCGCTGACACTCAAAGAGGTGCTGCTCAAGGCACTCGATGCGGTGCTCTCGATTCCTGCTTTTTCCATACAGGACAAGGGCGCTATTTTCCTGGCCATCAAAGGGAAGCAAGAACTGGAAATGGTCGCACAACGCAATCTGCCGGATGCGCTGTTGCAGTCCTGTGCCCTGCTGCCGTTCGGTCGCTGCCTGTGCGGCAGGGCAGCGGCGACGCGCGAAATCGTCTTCTTTAATCACCTCAATGAGCAGCACGAAATCAGACACGAGGGTATCCAGCCGCACGGACATTACTGCATCCCCATCATGTCTGATGGCCAATTGCTGGGCGTACTCAATACCTATGTGGATGCGGGTCATATCAGCAATAAAAACGAGACCAAAGTGCTCAAAACCGTGGCCGACACCCTAGCGGTGGTCATCGAACGCAAGCTGAGCGAGGAAAAACTGCAACAAATGGCGCATAACGATCCGCTGACCGGATTACCCAATCGCTCCCTGTTCCACGACAGGCTGGAACAGGGGCTGTCCATGGCGCAACGTCATCAACAGGAACTGGCGGTGATGTTCCTTGACCTTGACCACTTCAAGGAAATCAACGACACGTTCGGTCACGACATGGGTGATGTACTACTCAAGGAAACGGCGAACCGTCTGCTTGCCTGTGTGCGCAAATCGGATACGGTGGCACGCATGGGGGGCGATGAATTCACCGTGATTCTGACCGAAACAACAAACACTGAGAGTATTGAACATGTTGCAAAAAACATCCTCAATGCACTCATGCAACCCTTTGAACTGAATGGAACAACCGGCAATGTCGGCTGCAGCATCGGCATCGCACTCTATCCGAAACATGGCAAAGACAGCGAGACCCTGCTCAAAAACGCGGACACGGCGATGTACCAGGCTAAAGTCACGCGCAACACCTACCGTTTCTACGACGATCTCTAGGAGCATATCGGGCTCCTGGCGTCACACGATAATAAGCCCGGCATGCCGGGCTTATTATTATTCAAACCATCAATGTCTGTTGCTCACGCCTTCTCGAAACGCATCACACCACCCATCACGCAACCACTTGATGCGCAGCATCTTAATGGTGCGGGGACGCCCCTTCGCTCAAAATAACGAGCGCATAGCGCGACTATATTTTTAGGCGAAGACCCTTGCGGTATTACGGGCGCGCAATCCAACACTGTTTGAGTTGGCAATCACACTCGGCTACGCCTACTCGAATTTCATCACGCCACCCACACAGCCCACCACGATGGTGTCTTTCGCGGCATAGCGCCCTTCGAGAATATGCCTGGCCAACGGGTTTTCCAGTTGCGACTGAATCGCGCGCTTCAGCGGTCTGGCACCATAGATCGGATCAAAACCGGCGGTCGCGATCTCGTCCAATGCAGCCTCACTGATGGTCAGTTTCATTTCCATCGCGGCCAAGCGTTTCTCCAGATACTGCAACTGGATACGCGCGATGGACTTGATGTTCTTCTCGTCCAGCGCATGGAACACCACCACTTCATCGATGCGGTTGATGAACTCGGGGCGGAAATAGGTTTTTACCTCGCCCATCACCGCCAGCTTGATCACCTGATAATCGTCACCCGACATCTGCTGGATCATCTGGCTGCCGAGGTTGGAGGTCATCACGATCACGGTGTTCTTGAAGTCCACGGTGCGGCCCTGCCCGTCGGTCATGCGTCCGTCGTCCAGCGCCTGCAACAGCACATTGAACACATCCGGGTGCGCCTTCTCCACCTCGTCCAGCAGGATGACGGAATACGGCTTGCGGCGCACCGCTTCGGTCAGGCCGCCGCCCTCTTCATAGCCGACATAACCCGGAGGTGCGCCGATCAGGCGTGCGACGGAATGTTTCTCCATGTATTCACTCATATCGATGCGGATCAGATGATCTTCCGAATCGAACATAAAACCGGCCAGCGCCTTGCACAACTCGGTCTTGCCTACACCGGTGGGCCCCAGAAACAGGAATGAACCATAGGGGCGATTCGGATCGGACAAACCGGAGCGCGAACGACGGATGGCATCGGACACCAGTCGCACCGCTTCGTCCTGCCCCACCACGCGCTCGTGCAGTTTGGCTTCCATCTTCAGCAGCTTATCGCGCTCGCCTGTCATCATCTTGCTCACGGGAATGCCGGTCGCACGGCTCACCACTTCGGCGATTTCTTCCGCGCCCACCTGGGTGCGCAGCAACTTGTTCTTCGTTGCACCCCCTTCAGCCTCACGCTGCGCGGCTTCCTTCAGTTTGGCTTCCAGTTGCGGCAGCTTGCCGTATTGCAGTTCAGCCACTTGCTCCAGACGACCTTCGCGTTGCAATCTGATGATCTCGGCGCGCACATGCTCCATCTCTTCCTTGAGATTGGCCGTGCCTTCTGCCGCGCCCTTCTCCGACTTCCATATTTCTTCCAGATCGGCATATTCACGCGCCAATTTTGAGATCTCTTCCTCTATCAGTGCGTGCCGTTTTTTGGAAGCTTCGTCTTTCTCCTTTTTCACCGCTTCGCGCTCGATCTTGAGCTGGATCAGGCGGCGCTCCAGCTTATCCATCACTTCCGGTTTGGAATCGATTTCCATGCGGACGCGCGCGGCGGCCTCGTCTATCAGGTCGATGGCCTTGTCCGGCAGGAAGCGATCGGTGATGTAACGGTTGGACAATTCCGCCGCCGCGATGATGGCGGGGTCGGTGATATCCACGCCGTGATGTAGCTCATAACGTTCCTGCAAACCGCGCAAAATGGCGATGGTGGATTCCACGCTAGGCTCGTCCACCAGCACTTTCTGGAAACGACGCTCCAGCGCGGCATCTTTTTCGATGTATTTCCGATATTCATCCAGCGTGGTCGCACCTATGCAGTGCAGCTCACCGCGCGCCAGCGCCGGCTTCAACATGTTGCCCGCGTCCATCGCGCCCTCGGCCTTGCCCGCACCGACCATGGTGTGCAGCTCGTCGATGAAGACGATGGTCTGCCCTTCATCCATCGCCAGCTCTTTGAGCACGTTCTTCAGACGTTCCTCGAATTCGCCACGATACTTCGCACCCGCCAGCAGCGCGGCCATATCCAGACTCAACACCTTCTTGTTCTTCAGTGATTCCGGCACTTCACCGTTGACGATGCGCTGCGCCAATCCTTCGACGATGGCCGTCTTGCCCACGCCCGGCTCGCCGATCAGCACTGGGTTATTCTTGGTGCGGCGTTGCAGCACCTGGATGGCGCGACGTATCTCGTCATCGCGGCCAATGACAGGATCGAGCTTGCCCAGCCTTGCACGCTCGGTCAGATCAATAGTGAATTTCTTCAATGACTCGCGCTGCCCTTCCGCTTCCTGCGAGCCGACCGATTCGCCGCCACGTACCGCATTGATTGCCTGCTCCAACGGCGCACGCGACACGCCATGCGTTTTCAGCAGCCGACCGGTTTCGCCCTTGTCTCCCGTTGCCGCCAGCAGAAACATCTCGCTGGCGATGAACTGGTCGCCGCGCTTCTGCGCCTCCTTGTCGGTCAGGTTGAACAGACTGGACAGATCGCGTCCGACCTGCACCTCACCGCCGTGACCTTCCACTTTAGGCAGACGCGACACGGCATCGTTGAGAGCGGTTTTCAGCGCATTGACATTGCCTCCGGCGCGCGCCAGCAGCGAACCTGCACCGCTATCGGCGTCGTTGAGCAAGGCCAGCAGCAGATGTTGCGGCTCGATGAACTGGTTATCTGCACCTACGGCCAGACTCTGGGCATCGGACAGTGCCTGTTGCAATTTGGTGGTAAATTTGTCGAAACGCATGATTGCACTCCTCGTTAACTTTCGAATGGAACCCAGATGGGGAGAAATTGAAGAATTTCAAGTCCGCAACACTTCCCTTATACTACGCCTCCTTATCCGCAAAATACCGTAAAGAACTGTGAACGCCCAATACATACAGAAAAATGTTAAAGACGCGCTCGATGAAGACATTGCCAGCGGCGATCTGACTGCACAGTTATTACCGGAAACAGCCAGCGCCCGCGCCCAGGTCATCACCCGCCAGAGCGGCGTATTGTGCGGCACGCAATGGTTCGATGCCTGCTTTCAGGCGCTAGACCCCGACTGCGTAATCACCTGGCATGCCCATGATGGCGACAGCATTCGTCCCGGACAAACCCTATGCGAACTTTCAGGCCGCGCACGCGCCTTGCTCACCGGCGAACGCCCGGCGCTGAACCTGTTGCAAACCCTGTCTGGTACCGCTACCGCCACCCGCCGCTATGTGGATGCGGTGGCCGGTTTGCCGGTGAAAATCATGGATACGCGCAAGACCCTGCCCGGCCTGCGCCATGCGCAAAAATACGCGGTGCGCACCGGTGGCGGACACAATCAGCGTGCAGGACTGTATGATGGCATACTGATCAAGGAAAACCATATCGCAGCGGCGGGCAGCATCAAGGCCGTGCTGGATGCGGCATTCAAACTGGCGCCTGCCGGGGTTTCCGTGCAGATCGAGGTGGAAAACTGGATGCAACTGGATGAGGCATTGCAGGCGGGAGCAAAACTGATTCTGCTCGACAATTTTGACATTGAAGCACTCTGCTCGGCCGTACAACACACCGCCGGACGTGCCGAACTGGAAGCCTCCGGCGGCATCACGCTCTCCGGCCTGCACGAAGTCGCCGAAACCGGCGTGGACCGCATCTCGATAGGTGCGCTCACCAAAGACGTGGAGGCGCTGGATTTGTCGATGCGAATAATCTAAAAAACCAGGACTGAGGACTGAGGACTGAGGACTGAGGACTGCAATATTATTTTTCTGGAGACTGTCATGACTGAATCCCTGCATATTGTCTGCCCGCATTGCGACGGGGTGAACCGCGTTCCATCCGAAAAGCTGAGTGCGCATCCTGTCTGCGGCAAATGCAAGAAGCAACTGTTCGACGCACATCCGGTGGAGCTGAATGCGGGTAATTTCAACCTGCACATTAGCCGTTGCGATATTCCGGTGCTGGTGGATTTCTGGGCGCCCTGGTGCGGGCCGTGCAAGATGATGACTCCCGCCTTTATTCAGGCCGCAGAACAACTGGAACCGGCTATACGTCTGGCTAAACTCGACACCGAACAGGCGCAGGAACTGGCCGGACGCTACAACATCCGCAGCATACCCACCCTCGCACTGTTCAGGGGCGGCAAAGAAGTCGCACGGCAGGCAGGTGCGATGGATGTCGGCGGCATCGTGCGCTGGGCGAGATCACAGTAGACACGTAGGGTGGGCAGGTTTTATCTGCCCACGAGGACATTCTGAGCCTTGCGCCTGAACCGCCTGCCCATCCACAGCACCGCATCATCCACATAGGTAAACACCACCGGTATCACCAGCAGGCTGAGCAGGGTCGAGGTAATCAGCCCGCCTATCACCACGATCGCCATCGGCGCACGGAAGCTGGAATCGACACCGATACCCAGCGCCACTGGCATCATGCCCGCCCCCATCGCCAGCGTAGTCATCACGATGGGACGCGCGCGCTTCCGGCACGCATCCAGCAGCGCATCCAGACGATTCATGCCGCGATCACGGCGCGACACAATCGCATACTCCA